>Ga0102589_1000756_pt1 | contig 54948 bp, 61 predicted proteins | sample AraplaMF_Col_mLB_FD_76858 | JGI IMG/M metagenome (GOLD analysis project Ga0102589, IMG submission 76858) | Arabidopsis root microbial communities from the University of North Carolina, USA - plate scrape MF_Col_mLB | ecosystem: Host-associated > Plants > Roots > Endosphere | place: USA...
TGCCGCGCTGCATGCCTTCGACCGCCAAGCGCAGCATGTCCTGAAAATCGATCTTCCCATTGCGCTCCAGCGAATCCTGATAGGCGCGGTACAGGACCTCCTCGGTTGTCCCTGCCTGGACTTGGCCAAAGTTTGTCTTGATGGCCTCGATGGCAGTGATAGCGTCCTCTACCTTCCAGTCCAAGCCGGTGTCAGAAAGCGCCTGCGTAAGCAACCCGATGCGATCCCCATCGGTTGCAATATCGCGTCGTCCCTCGACCCCGCTGCTGAGCTGCTTGTAGGCGAGCGAATGGAATGTGCCCGCCATAAGCCGCTTCTTGGCGTTACCGCCAGCCAGCGTCGCAATACGGTCGCGCAATTCGACGGCGGCATCCTTGCCGAAGGTGACGGCGCCAACCTTCGCGTTCGGCTCTGACAAGAGCATCGCGGCCTTCGTGGCAATGGTCTTCGTTTTGCCGGCTCCCGGGCAGGCCACGGCAACGCAATGCCGGCGCAGCTCCACCACTTCGCGCTGGGCCGGATTCAGTTCATCGAGCATGGTTGAGTACCACGATATGATCTTCGACGCCGCGCCAGTGGATGCCCTCGGCGTCACGGATCACGATACTGCCGTTGCTCTCGTCATGCACGATTACGATGCCTTCGCCGAACGAATCGACGTCGGTCTGGAATTCCACGGTGGCGTTCTTCAGGCTCATAGGATGTTGACATCCTCCCCTCCCTCGGCCTTCGGCCGCCGCCTCTCAGCGGAAAGGGAGGGGATTCTTACCGCGTCTGAAACGATGATCGCCATCTCAGATCGCCTCGGTGGGTTCCTGCTTCGCAGAGCGGCCCAGCTGCACCGGCTCTCCACAGGCTGCAACGCGGTGCCCCCGCGCCAGAATGTTGATTGCGCCGACCACGTCGGCGTTTGCTTCATGCCCGCACTCGATGCAGTGGAACCGCGCCTGCGTGGTCCGGTTGTCCGCGCTCACGAAGCCGCAAGTCGGACAAGTTCTGCTCGTATTCGCGGGCGGCACAGTGATGAGCCAGCCCCCGTTCCAAGCCAGTTTGTAGTCCAATTGCCGCCGGAACTCAAACCAGCCCTGATCGAGAATGGACTTGTTAAGGCCGGACTTGGCCCGAACGTTCTTGCCAGGACTCTCGGCTGTTCCCGACACCGACTTGGACATGTTCCGCACCTGCAAATCCTCGATACACACCATCGCGTGGTTTTTGCTGATCGTGGTCGTGGCCTTGTGCAGGTAGTCGCGTCGGGCGTTGCTGATCCGGGCATGGATGCGTTGGATTCGGGCCTTGGCCTTCTTCCAGTTGCTGCTGAACTTCGTCTTACGGCTCATCGCGCGCTGTGCGCGGCGCAGCCTGGCTTCGTGTCGCTTAAAGCTGTTGAGCGGGGCCAGGAAGGAGCCATCACTCATCGTGGCGAAGCGGCAGATGCCAACATCGATGCCGGCAGCGCCCGTCGCTTGTGGCATGGGACGCTCGACTTCACGTGAAGTCTGGACCGAGACAAACCACTTACCTGCGCTCAGGCTAACCGTGGCATTACGCACTTCGCCGAGTATGAACCGACTATTGCGATAGCGTAGCCAGCCGAGCTTTGGCAGGAAGATCCGGCTGTTGGCCTGATCGAGCTTGATCTGCTTCGGGTCGGGGTAGCGGAAGCTATCGCGTTGTCCACGCTTTTTGAACTTCGGGAAGTCGGCTCGCTTAGCGAAGAAGTTGACGTAAGCCCGCTCCAGGTCCTTGAGCGTCTGTTGCAGCGGATGGGCGGGCGAATCGGAGAGCCATGCAGTATCCGTACTGTTGCGCCATCCGGTGAGCACCTTGCATAGCCCCGCGTAGCCGAGCCTCTTCTCGCCTTGTTCGTAACGCTCCTTCTGAAACGCCAGCGCCTTGTTGTAGACGAACCGGCACGAACCTGCGAAGCGGCGCATGTCCCGCGTCTGTTCGCCGGTCGGCATCAATTCGTACTTGAAGGCTTGGAGTCGTTGCATGATACAAATCGTATCAGGATTCATGCGTTGTCAAGGACGCCTGCGGCGTCCGCGCTATCCTTCCCCGGCCTGAAGTCCGGGGCTTGACGCGCATTCTGGTCAACCGGTTGGGATTGCGAGGGGGCCGCCGGCTAGCGGCGGCACGTCAGGTTCAGATGCCGCGAACAGTGGTCATCAGCTTCAGGTGGGTCATGTAGCTGCGCAGGCCGAGCGGGTGGAAGGTACGCAGGAAGCGCGCCACCTCGTCGTTGATATCGGTCTGGTCGCGGATGCCGTTCCACACCATGAAGTCGAACTGATCCATCGTGCGGTCAAACTTGGCCAGCACGCCCAGCACGCGCATCGAAAAGCGGGAATAGGCTTCGACAGTCAGGCTCAACGACGGCAAAGTGACTGTCGGTTCAAACACAATGTCGTTCTTTGCGCGCATGTCTGCTTCGCGCTGGGTGCGCAGAGCCTCGGCCACGCGCAACTGCTCGTCGACGTAGTCCTCCAGGCGCGACAGGGCGCTCTCGAAATACGCTTCGACGGTGGCCAGTTCGGCTTTGCTGTATGTAGCGCCGCCAAAGCGCTGCAGGTTGATGCTCATGCGGTTCATGAACGGCCACCATTGTTCGAACAATGGGCGCAGGCGGGTGTGGTTCAGCTTGATGGCGACCGGCACCACCGCGGCGCCAGCCAGTTGGCGCGTCAGGATCTGGACGCCGATCTCGCGGCGGCGGCGGACGATCGCTGCGCGGTCTTCCGGCTTCAGTTCGCGGAAGCGCTTGCGGGTGTTGGCAACCTCTGCCTTCTTCTCTTCGGCTTCCGCCGACGAGATCAGGCCCTCCTTGCGCAGCGTCTCCGCTGCAGCATCCATTTCCTGCAGTTCGCGTTCGAGCGAGCCATCGTCCGCGCCGTCGGTGACGCCGGGGGCCGCGAGAGCCAGTGTGTCGGTTTCAGCGGCGAGCGGGATGTCGTCCTGGACGGTGGCAACGGCGGCGGTGTCGGTGATGGTGGTCATGCGGTTTTCTCCTGAATGGACTCCCACGGGTGGGTGATCCGCGTTGAATGCGTGAAGTTGTGTTGAATGCGAGTACAGCTACCGGTTCACATGAAACGAGGCGGCCAGGCGCCAGGCAAGGGCACCGACGCAGGCCGCGGCAATCGTCCAGACGCCGGCCGGCAGCCACACTGGCAGCAGCAGGGCCGAAGCGCAGATCCCCAGCGCGATCAGCAGGCCGTGCGCGGCGAGGTGGAAGCCCAACGGGCTTGCGACCCCGGCCGCGGCGGCCCGGATGCGCCGCTGCACCGCGCCGTCGTTGAGCATGGCCGCCCCAAAGAAGAGGGCGCCCCATGCCCAGTTGCCGGCGACCGTTGCACGGTAGATGGCGCGGTATAGCTCCATCCAGAGGTGCCGCATCCACGCCGAGGCAATGCCGGCGGTGCCTCCGTCGCTGATGAGCGACTGGTTGGCAGAGCCGGCATAAGAGCGGCGGATTGCGCCAGAGTCGACAAACCACGCCCGGAACCGTTCGTTGGCGCGGCTGGCCAGGTCATCGGCCCGGACTTCCCCAAACAGTGCTTCGACCGAGGCCAGCTCGGACGTGTCGATCTCGAAGTGCCTGTCATCGGGCAGCATGGGCGCGAGCGTCGCCAGCAACACGGGCGTGACGATCAGCCACAGGCGCAGGTGGGAAACGAATCGGCTGTTAGACATATCAGCGCAGCATTGAATGGAGGACGAGGCACGGGATGGCGATGAACGCGAGCAGGCCACCCCAGAACTGGGCAGGGCGGTCCTGTTCGAGCTTCACCAGTGCCATCGCGAACGCGTGACGGCCCTGGGCGAACTGCGCCGGCACCGGTGCGTCAATGTCGCTGGCGCGCAACCATGTGCGCATTTCGGCAACCTCTTCCGGCGCGACGCGGGCGACCTTAGCAATGATCGAGCTGGCCAGTGACATCGTATTCCTCGAAATAGCGGCGGAAAGTCGGTCCCCTGAGGACACGGGCGGCGAGCTGGAAAGCGGCGCTGCGCGGCGTGATTGGCTCCGGGCAAGGCTCATCGACCATGCGGCACACATAGCCCGGAGCCTGGCGCGCTTCGAACAGCGGGATCGGTTCCAGGAATGGCGCCCAGACGACGTACTTCTCGCCCTTGAAGGCGGCATAACGCTTCGCATACAGCTCATGCGAGCGCCCGAAGAGGCCGCGCATGAAAGCGACATTGCCCGAACCGTCCTTGCGCTCGGCCTTGAATCCGGCCAGAGCATCCACCAGCATTTCCCTCACAAGCGGCTCGTCGCGCACGATGAAGTTCAGGCCGATGAAGTCCACGAGCCGCGTGCAGACGTCGTCGAGCTCGGGAAAGCAGATGAAGACGGGCGACAGCTTGGCCGAGAGCTTGTGCTCCTTGACGATCTGGCGAAACAGGCTGGTCATTGAAACTTATCCTTCGATGATGGGAATGCGACCCTGGTAGACGGCGCCACCGGAGACCCGCAGGAAATATTGGAGGTTGGGCAGCTGGGTAATCAGCCGGACCGGAATTAGGGGCACCTTCTCCAGTTGCCGCGAACGGGACACCGACCCGCTGAATTCGCCCACGTGGGCCTCACTGCCGGTGCTGGTGGTGTTGGACTGGACGATGTTGGTGATGCCGGTTTCGCCCACCTTGTCGGAGAACCACTGCGCCGTATCGGTGTCTTCCAATCGTAAGATGATCTGGTTGTTTAAGTTCGCCAAAACCTGCAGCATTTTTGCTGCGTTACCGAGTTTGGCCTCCAAATCCGACCGGCTCTGGAACGCGACGAAGGCCTTGAAGCCTGCGCCGCGCCCTTTGTTGAGAATCTGGATCACCTGTTCGTTGATGGCCTCGGCCACCTCGTCGATGACGAGCACCACGCCGGGCGGCTTGTCATAGAAGTTGTAGATGGTGCCTGCCACGGACGCGATATCGGACAGGATCATCGAGGCGATCGCTTTGGCGACGATGCTGTTGGACATGGAATCGAGCCCGACGCACAGCACGGCCTTCTGCTTGATGATCTTGTCGATGTCCCAGATTTCCCGGTCGTCCTCGAAGTCGTCGGCCTTCGGTGCAAGCATCAGGCCGGTCTCGCCGGTCGCCAGCATCTGCAGCAGCGGCAGTGCCGACGCGATGATGCGCATGTAGTGCTCGCGGTCATGCGTGAAGGTCGAGACCAGGCCGTCGAGCGATTCGTGGCCGCGCCCGTCGTTGGCAAAGCGCTGCAGGTAGAGCTGCACCATGCCGTCGAGCAGTGTCGCGCCGCTCTTCTGGCCAAGCTTCTGCATGAAGCCGTTGACCTCGTCCTCCCAGTCGGCCATGCCGGCTTCGGGGAAGAACCGCTTGAGGCAGCGCTCCAGCAGGCTGTTGATGCCGGACTGCGCGTAATTGAGGATCGAGCGCAGGTTGGGCTTGTCGCCAACATACAGTTCGCCCTTGACCGCACGGTCGATGAAGAGGAAGGCAAAGTCGCGGAACGGGCCTTCCTCCATCAGCTGCGCGATGCGGCTGGGGATTTCGGATGGCTGCGACCAGTTTTCCAACGGATTGAGGCGGATCGACTCGGACGGCGCGGCCTGCTTCCAGTACAGAAACTTGCGCCCGGTGCGTTCGCACTCCTTTTTGACGCGGTCCTTTAGGTCGCGATCGTTCTTGGGGTCGATGATGATCAAAACGTCTTCGGCGTTGTGGATCACCTGTGTCGCGATGACCTCATAGGTACGGGTCTTGCCCGCGCCGGTGGTGCCGCCAACGGCCGTGTGGCCGCCGAGCGCCTTGTAGTGCAGCGGCACGCGAACCTTCTTCGGTTCCATCCCGTGAATCCACGACTGGCCCTGCGGCGTCAGGTCGCGAATGCTATGGGCGGGGCCGAACCTGGCTTCGATGGCGCTGGCAACTGGCGCGGGCAGCCAGCGCGGCAGGCCCGGGATCTCAGTGGAAGGCATGCGCAGAATGTCGTGTGCGATCTGGCAATGCTTCTGCGTCCATTCGAAGCCTGTCCCGAGGTACATGGCGTCGTCGCTCTTGCGCAGCTGGCCGCTCTCTCCGAGCAACTGGTCGATGCGGATCTTGGCGAGCCACTTCGTGGAAATCGCCATCCGAAAAGCCAGCGCCCGCCATACTTGGGTGCCACGCAGCAGCAGCATGACAGTGCAGAGCGCGGCGAAGTAGCCCGCGTGCGGCATGCCCGAGGCAGCGATCAGCACCAGGCCCAGCGCCCAGCCGGCAGCGGCGCGGGCCTCGAACATGGGGCGGAAGTGATTGATATAGCGAACCATGGGATCAGGCCGGGGTGTTGGGACGGGGCAGAATCAGCGTGCCAATGCGCTCTGCGAGGACCAGGTCGGGCCCTTCGACCGCGTACAGCAGCGACAGCTTGCGCAGGTTATCGATCAGCGTGTCGCTGGCGATGCCGTAGTTGCCGATCATTTTCTTGGGCAGCACGAGGCCTTTTTCGGCCCAAGCGACCTTGATCTTGCCCGCCGTCACGTCCTGGGCGAGCGCGCGGAAGAATTCGCTCATCATGCGCGAGCCACCCAGCAGCACGGTGAACGGATCTGGCGTGTCGCGGCGTGCCCGGCCAAGTGCGGCGGCATCGATGGCGGCCGGTGCGGGCCCGCTTGGTGCTGACGTCGGCGGGGCGGTAGGGGCTGTGGGCGCCGTAGCAGGCGGCGGGCTGGCGGGTGTCGATGCCGCAGCCGGCTCGGCCGCGGCAGGGGGCTGGAACAGGGCCGCCGCGCCTGCCGCCGCGCTCAGTGTCGGCGCAACGGGCTCCGGGACCTGCGCGGTGAGGCTGGCTTTGGTGTTGGTGGTCTGCGCCCCGGGTGTGGGCGCGGCGGCGAGCTTCTCGGCCGACGGCGGAACGGTGGGGTCGGGGGCGAAGACGGCGCGGCGTGCCTTTTGCTCGTAGTCGCGGGCGGCAGCAACGGCCTGGCGCACGATCTTATGCAGCTGAGCCTCGAAGCCGGTCGGCATCGGGGCTGGGTTGATCGCGCCGAACAGCTCCGACAGCACCGGGCCTTCCAGCCACGACAACGATTCGGCGCCAAGAATTGAGCGGGCCAGTAGGGCGCTGCGCATGCGCTCCACCGGCAAAGCCACTTCCAGGCGGATCACACGGTAGGGGTTCCCCGCCAGCCACGGCTGAAACGCGCCGTGCGCGGCGGGCAACCACTGTTCACCGGTATCCTCGCGCACGAAATGGAAGTGCCGGCAGGGTTCATCGAGCCACGAGCAGCACGCGGCTAGGAAGAGCGCGTACAGATACTGCGGCTCAAGCCGGCGGCGACGCTCCGAGGGCTGGTCGGCGGCGAACTTCTGCCCGCCCGACAGGCGCATGGAAAAGTAGGCGACTTCGACCGTGGCGCGGAACGCACCACCGGGCTCGGAATGCAGCTCGGGCTGCAGCGGCATGGTGGAGAACCAGTTGGCGCAGGCGCGCAGCACCGAGAGCCACTTTGCGTCGAACTCGGCCGGGTTGGCCTCGTTGGCGTATTGGCGGATCAGGGCGATGCGTTGAGCGTGGGAGGCGAGCAGTGTCTCGGCGTCCTGGGGGAGGTGCTGGTTCATGGTCAGCCTGCGATTTTTGCGCCGAGTTTCCACCCGCCACGCGCCACGCCGGATATCGCTGAGCCGCCCGATGCGCCCGCGCCGCTGCCGAACACCGCGCCGGCCAGCTTCGGGATTTCCAGTGAGACCAGGAGGAGCATGATGGCCATGCCAAGGGCGTAGGCAGCCGCTGCGACGGTATCGGTACCGATATCGTTCATCTTGCTCAGGCTCGGTTCCATAGTTCCGCCGACCAGGTTGGCGAGGACCGCCGCGATGACGACATACATGCAGCCGCCGATCATGAAGTCGAGCCACGACATGAAGTAGCGTCGCGTGTAGTCGGAGAAGGCGAGCGCGACGGCGAGCGGGCCGAGCACGATGCCGACGGCGACCTGGATTTCGCCAAGCACCATGAAGAAGGCGTACACGAAGGCCGTCAGAGCCACGACCACGAAGGCGAAGAACAGAACCAATGCGCTTACGATGCCCTGCAGAAGTTCGCCGGACTTGAGCACGCGCCAGACCGCATCCCACAGCTTGCCGGCGGTCGTCGCCAGCGTGCTGGCGATGCTCAATTTGTCATCGCCGCTGAGGCTGGCGGCGAGGGTTCTGAACCACTCATACAGGCCCGACGCAAAATTGTCATAGGCAAGATAGATGGCTGCGAAGATACCGACCACCGTGATCGTCTCGATCAGATTGACCCATGCCCCGACGGGGTGCATCGCGCCCATGAAACGGAAGCTGGCGAGGGTCAGCGTGATGACCGCGAGGGCGAAGGCTAGCTTGTTGGCCTCGGGGGTCACCTTGTGGCTCAGGTTGATGGCGGAGCTAATCAGGCCGCTGGTGATGTTGGTCGTCTGATCGACCGCATTCTTTAGCCCCCGTTGCGCACTGTTGGTCGCGTCTGGCCCAGCGGCGGCGGTTTCGGCGAATGCCCCGTGCGATACCAGCCACCAGGCCAACACGCACGCCAGAAGTGCACGCAGAACTTGCTTCATCGACATAGTGCCAGCCTCAGCGCTTGCGGAAGACGCGGCTTTCCAGTTCGCGTAGCTGGGCTTCGCGGTCGCGCTGAAGCTTCTCGCCGGCGTCATTACGCTCGGTCTCCTGCGCATTGGCCCTCTGATCCTTGACGGCATCGGCCTCCGTTTTTGCGCCGATGAGCTGCAGCAGGTCGGCGTTCTGCCCGGACATGACGTCCAGCATCTGGTTGGTGAGCTGGGCGGTAGCCTGCGCGGTCTGATTCAGTTCCAGATCGGACTGCAGGTCGCGCCGGCGCTTGGCGAGCTTCTGGTTGTTGCTGGTTACGGCCTGGCCGAGCCCAAAGAGGCGCTTGGCCGTCTTGTCGCCGGTGTCGAGCAGCGTGCGCTGGTCGCGGAACCACTGGTCTGGCGACTTGCCGGAAGTTGCCATCAGACCCTGCACGTTGTTCAGGAAGTCGGCCGTGTCCGCGACGTTGCCGTACAGATCCTTCAGTGTCTGGCCGTAGCGCTGGTACTTCTCGATATCCTCCACGATGCCCTTTTCCTGCAAAGCCATTGACACGGCGTCAAGGCCAACCGCCTGCTGGAGCTGGTTGAGCATCATCTTGTTCTGGTAGACGATGTTCGTGTTTTCGTAGATCTCGGTCTTGAGCGCCTGCGAGGCGGTCATCGTATTCTTGATGAAGTTGGCCGCATCGAACACCGGCATGCCGCCGGCGTGGACCAGTGTCGAGGTCATGAGCGTTGCCGCTACCAGCGCGCTTGCGAAAGCTGCTTTCATGAGTGGGTGGTTCCTGAGAGTAGGGGAGGGAATTCGCTAGGCACGCGCCAGCACTTCGCGCACGTACCGGTCTTGCCAGTCGGGATGCCCGGAGGCGTAGTGGCGGTCGAGCACTTCCTGCGCATAGCCGTCCGAGCGCAGCATGGCGACCATTTCCTTGTTGAACGCGGTCTGCAGCATCCGGCTCTGGGTCCTGGTGGTCCAGTAGTAGTCCCGATTCGGCACCGCCTCGGCAAGCAGCTTCACCTGGTCGACGGTGAGGCCGAACACGTCGCAGTACAGCTCCTTGCTGGTGACGGCCTGGCTGTTGGGCAGGTAAAGGATGTTGGCGATGTTGTCCTTAAGGATTTCGAAGTCGGCCACGCGGGCAACTTGCTGCAGCGATTGCGTCGCCATCCAGATCGCGCCGTTGAGCTTTCGGATCGTAACGATCCACGTCTCCAGGCGAGCGTAGAAGCGCGGGTTGGTGAAGAAGAAGCCGGCTTCCTCCACCTCAATGATGGTGTAGCGCGTGCCGCCCATCGACTGGCTGATGCGATAGAACGCATAGTCCATGAAGAGGGCCGCGGCGCGCGGGAAGTTGCTGAACAGGTCACCCATCTCGATCGTCAGGTCGTCACTGACTTCGAAGGCGTCCTCGACGTGATCGAAGAAGTGCCCGTACTGTCCGCCCTGCACCCAGATCTGAAGGCGCTCGCGCAGCGAAGCGTGCAGCTGCGTGCAGAGGTTCGAGAGCGTCCAGCGTTCGCGCGGGAAGCGCGCAAGGATCTGCACGGCCTGATACAGGTCGGTGCGTTGCTGCGGCGTGACCCGGAACTCTTCATCCTCGATGGCGAGCACCAGCCAGTCGGTGACGTAGGCGTGGTTGTCCGGGTTGCCCAGCAATGACAGCGGATTGGTCTGCGTGGCGCCCTGGAAGCGCCCGGTCACGTCGACGAACTTGCCGCCGGCCAGCAGCGTCGGAATCCGGGTCGAGCGGTCCTTGTCGAAGCGGATGCGCCGCGCCCCCTGGCGGCCCGCCTGCGTGACGAGGAAGTTGAGCATGACCGACTTGCCAGCGCCGATCGGGCCCAGCACGAGCAGGTGCCCGTTGCCGCCCGGCTGGTGCAGGTCCACCCGTTGGGCGGTGCGATGGCGCGTCGGCAGGCAGGTCAGGGGCGGCGTTTCCACGCCAGACAGGTTGGTGAGCCAGTTGTTGCGGGTGGGGCCGGCCCGCACCGAGCGCAACGGGGCAATGTCTGAGACGGCCGGCGTTTCCACGAACTGCAAGCGGCGCTGCTTGTCCCAACGGCCGGGCAGGGTGCTGTTCCAGGCGGGCAGCAGATTGGCCTTCTCGCGGATCGGGCCGAAGCCAGCGTTGGTGATGGCGCCCACCACCTCGCTCACGGCATCCTCGCACTCGACCTCGGTGTCGCCGTAGACAATCACGGAAATATTGACGAAACCGTGTTGCTGCCCTTCGGCGGTCAGGCGGCGCAGTGCATCGCCCGCTTCGGCTGCCAGTTGCTGACGGCCCTCGTCGTTCTCCGCTTCCTCCTTGGCGGCCATCTGCTTGACGACCGACCAGAGGTTGAAGCTCGCCATCTTGTAGAAGCGGCGGATCTTCTCGATATAGTTGGTGGCCTTATGGGTGTCGAGGAAGCGATAGAGAATGCAAATATCCAGTTCGACGTCGAGTTGCGTAAGCACGTCGAGCGCCGCTTCCTGGAATCCCATCCATTCCTTGACGGCCACGATGGCGGCAAAGCGTTTGCCGTGGGCCGATTCGAAAAGCAGCTTGTCCGAGCCGCTGGTGACTTCCGACTCGGTCAGATGCGTGTCCAGCAGCGTCACAGGGAAACGCACGCGGCGCGGCGGCACGGTCGGATTAGCGGTCTGGTGCAGGGCCCCGAGGCTGTCCTGCATCGACAGGCGCGACAGGCCGAGCCTGCTCGCGCCCCCGGCGAAGGCATCGAGCATCGATTCGAAGCGCTTGGCGTCCGCCTCAGTGCGCTGCAGGTCGAAGGCGAAGGCATTGCGGGCCAGCAGCACGTCCTTGGCGGTCTCGAACGCAGCGACGGCGAAGTTCTTGGCCCCCACCGTCATGTGGTAGGCCATGCGCTCGAACACCTTGTCGATGCCGTTCTCTGGCGTGTAGGCCAGGGCGAGCGAGTGCGAGTTCTGGAAGTACCGGCCGCTGGCCATGTTCGCGCGGTTGAGCGCATCGAGCCGGGCGTCGGACGCGGCGGGGAAGGTGCCGCCAATGTAGTCGCGGGTACGACGGTGGCGCAGGCGCCACCACGCGGTCACGCGGCTGTCGAAGCTGCGGCAGGCCTGGTCGAGTTGGTCGCGGGCCGAGGAGACGTCGTGCGTGTTCGGGCTGTCCGCGTCGATGCCGTCGAACTCATAGGTGGCCAGCAGCGAGCCGTCCTTGTTGAGCACCAGGTCGGGGGTGACAAGCGTCATCCACGGTGCGATTTCTTGGATGGGGCGGCGTGTCAGCATGGCAGATCGCTATCGAAACCATAGGGGCGGCGAAAGCGCGGGCTGAACTTGCCATGCCACGGCGTCGACTCGTACACATCGCCGTAGTGGTTGTAGGCGTTCAGTACCAGGTTCCACCACGGGTCACTGGTGGTGAGCCAGCGCAGGAAGAAATGGACGCACAGGCCGAACAGGAAGAAGCCGGCCACCGTCCAGAAGCCGCCCGTGTAGGTGGCGTAGCACAGCAGGGCGGTGATCGTACCGTTGGCAATGGCGAGCCCGCGCACAGCCCCGCCGAGCATACGGGGCAGGGAGAGCGAGCGGCTGACGGCGTGCTTGCGCATGGTCGGTCAGCAATACTGGGTGAGACCCATGTTCTTGGCGATTGGGATGGCCGCTGCCGCCAGGCCGATGCCCATGATCGCCGTCATGACGACTTTAACGATGGTCGATTCAGAATTGGCAATGCCAATGGCGCCCAGGATGATGACCACCACGCCGATCACGAAGAGGACAGGGCCGCTGACCAGAGCCTGGATCGAGCAAATCATGTTGGTCAGGCCGCTGAACATGCCGAGATCGGCGGCGAAGGCGCTTTGCGCGCACAGGAGCAACGCGGCGCCCAACAGCAGGGCAGTGTGCTGGCTACGGGTGCGGGCGGCGCTGAGTGGCATTCCCGGTTGCGGATTGGATCGGAACATGTGGTTGAACTCCGGTTAGAAAACGCGATTGACGACGTAGTCGTTGTGTTTGAAGCCCTGGATCTCCAGGATCTCCGATACGTGCCGCATCTCGCCGGTGCGGCGCAGATGCAGGACATAGTGGAAGCATTCGGCAATGAGCTTGCGCATGTCGTCCAGCTCCCAGCGTGAGCCGGCCGGGATGCCGAGCATTGCCAAGCTCTCCAGCCTCGACAGGGCCGAGCGGGCGTTATTGGCGTGCAGCGACGCCATGCCGCCGTCATGACCGGTGTTGAGCGCCTGCAGCAGATCGAACGCCTCGCCGCCGCGTACTTCGCCAACGAGAATGCGGTCGGGACGAAAACGCAGCGACAGGGCGACCAGCTGCTGGGTGGTCACGCGGGTGTCGGCGTTGGACAGCAGGCGCACCTTGTTGGGCACCGCCAGCTTCAGTTCCATCGTGTCCTCGATGGACAGCACGCGCTCGCTGTGGGGGATCTCGGCCACCAGCGCATTCAGGAGCGTCGTCTTCCCCGACGACGTGCCACCGGCAACCAGGATGTTTTTGCGCTGCACGACGAGCTGGGTAAGCGCGGCCCTAAGCGCTTCGTCCTCCACTGGGCTGTCGAAAATTGGCACTTCGTCGGTGGTGTTGCGGGCCACGCGCGCGGAGAACGCGCCCATCTCCACATAGTCCGCCAGCGACAGGTTCTTCTCGCGATGGCGGCGGATACTGAGGGCGTTGCCGTCCATGGCGGTGGGCTGCATGACGGCAGCAATCCGCATGCCCTTGTAGCCGGCGTTGATGATGCCCTGGTCGGTGCCGCGCACCGCGGACTTCTGCACCGAGGCGGCCAGCGCCCGCACCGCGCCTTCGAGCATGGCAGGATCGAGCCGGATATCGAGCTGGAGCAACTCTCCGTGGCGTTCAATCCAGACGCTCTCGGCATGGTTGATCATGACCTCGGCAATGTCCGGCGCTTCGACGTACGTCTTGATGGGCCCAAGCGCCTCGAAGAACATCGCGACCGCGCTCGCTTCGAGCTGGTCGAACTGCAGGGGAGAGTGTGCGGCGGATGCAGACATGCCGCTATTGTTCTCGTTTGGCGTGCGCGTGTGCGGGCAAAAGGTATGCGATTTTCGTGAGCTTTCACCGGCCCTAAGGGAGTCATGAGGAAGCCGCGGCAGACAACTTAGGGGGCGAGCACATGAGTCCACCCTACTAGCGATAACAGAGCGATTTCGATCGCGTTATTGCAAATAGGGTGGACTCATGTGCTCGGGGGTAGATGACAGCAACCGGGAGTGCAGGTCAAAGACAAGCGACACCGATGAAGGTGATCACTGACATGGAGTCTCATCGCTAGTGATTTAAGAAAAATTGAAAGCTGTCGAAAATCGCGTACCTTTCGCGGCGCAGTGAGTACCGATTCGCTGGTTCAATAGGCGGCATCCAAACAGGTGCCGCATGCCACTGTTCTCCCGCCGCAACGAATCCAAGAAAGTTCTATCACCCGCGCCGGGCATGTACGCCGGCGAGGACGTCACGCAATTCCTGTTTGACCGCACCGCTCGCGTGATGGTCGAACGCAATCACTGGAAGCTGGCGACGCTCGTGGCCGCTCTGGTGGCCGTGGCAGCCGTGATGACGCGCCAGCCACCGGAGCCGGTGGTGCGCGTGGTAGGCGTCTCGGCCGATGCGAACGGCAAGCCGGTGGCGCGCGAATTGGACGCGTACCAGCCCCAGGCGCTGGAGATCAAGGTCGCCTTCAAAGACGTGGTCACGCGCATGTTCACCATCGAGCCGGTGCTCACGCCGGAGATCGAGGATTCCCGCATCTTCCAGAACATCAACGGCGTGAAGAAGCAGATGGTAGGCGCGGCGCGCAAGCAGTTCGAGGACTGGCTGTCCGAAGACGCACCGTTCCGTGCCATCGCGCAAAGCCCGTCGCTGGTGCGCGAGGTCCAGATCACCAACATCGCCTTGCTGCCGGACAACACCGTCGCGGTGGAGTTCGTCACGTCCACCCGGGACGAAGGCTCGAAGCCGCGCAGGCAGCGTTACGCGATGACCTTCCGCTATCAGATTGACCCGCCGAAAAGCGACGCTGCCCTGACCTCGAACCCGTTTGGCATCTATCCCGTGTTCTTCAGTATCCAGAAGTCCGCCGCCTGAGTTCGCCACCGAAGCCATGTCCCAATCCCTGCGTTCTAAACTTTCCGTCGTTGGCCTTGCTGCGGTCCTTTGCCTGATGCTGTCGGCAGGCCCGGGCTTCTCGGCCGACAAGCCCTCGCGCAAGGCGCCGCCGCCGTTGCCGATGCTCGGCATCGGCGACATGGCCGACGCGATGAACCCGATGAACCCATTCAACGGTGGGGTCGAGCCGATGGCGTTGCCCGGCGACTCGCGCCTGGTGGTGTTCCCCTACAGTGGCGATCAGATCTTCCGCGTGCTGACGGCGCCGCTCAAGGTAACGACCATCGAATTTGCCGCCGACGAGCAGATCGTGGGCGAGCCGGCCTGGGGCGAGAATGTCCGCTGGAGCTTCGAGACCGACGGCGCAAACCACCTCTATGTGAAGCCGAGCGGAGCGGGGCTGGTCAACACGCTGTCGGTCAACACCAACAAGCGCAGCTACGAATTCACGCTGGTGTCCTCGCCATTGGGCGGCATCTTCTATCAGAAGGTGCGCTTCCGGGTGCAACAGCCGTTTGGTGCCAAGGCGAAGGCACGTGCCGATCAGGGGCCGGAGGCGGGTGAAGCTGGTGCCGCCACGCCCGATGCAGTGGCCGTGTCCCCGGACAAGATGAACTTCGACTATCACGTTTCGGGTAGCGCGAACTTCAAGCCCGAGACTGTGTTCGATGACGGCAAGGCGATCTGGATGCGCATGCCGAAGTCGGCCGACTGGCCGGTGGCGCTGGTCAAGGACGGCAGCGATTACGTGGTGGCTAACTTCATCCGGCGCGGCGACTTCCTCGTGTTGCAGCGCATGGCCGAAGAGGTGGCGCTGCGCTCCGGCGATACCGAAGTGACGGTGCAGCGCGGCCGCCGGCGTTTCCTGGGCCTGTTCTGAGCGAGTCGCATACCTTGAAACAGCAGCCCGTGACCGACGTCTCCGACGCTAAAGAGCGCCTCACCAGCGGCAAAGTGCCGCGCAATATCGTCATGACGCTTGGCGTGGTCGCCGCGGTCGTGGTGGGCACGCTCGGGTATTTCTATCAGAGCGGCATGGAGTCGGACCTAGCCAAGGAAGCCGAAGAGAAGAAGGCCAAGAAGCTGCAGGAGCGCACCAGCAACCCGGACAGCGGCGGCCTGGATCAGCTCATCCGTCAGCAGCAGGACGAGGCGCGCAGGCTAGCCGATCTGCAGAAGGGAGAAGGCACCAAGGCCGAGCCGGCCGGCAAGGCGCCGGTCATGACCGCGAAGGATTTCGTGCAGCAGTCCACGACTCCGCAGGCAGGCGAGCTGGCGAAGGCGAACGACATGGATACCATCATGACGTCGCCGATCTTCAAGACGGACGGCAAGGCCATGCGGCGCGATTCAGGCAGGCGGCAGCCGGATCTGAGCGGCGTGACCGACCCGGCGCAGATGCGCGCCCAGCAGCGGGCCGCCGTGGCGGGCATGGACGGCGGCGCGGCCTATGGGGCTGGCATGGCCGGCATGGGCGCGGGTGCAACGGGCGGAACTGATCCCGGCCCCCAGTCGAGCGACAACCAGTTCCTGCGCGGCGCGGCGGCCACGACATTTACCCGCACCGGGTTCGCGGGCAAGCTCGCCCCCTGCACGGTGAGCCAGGGCTTCGTCATCCCGGCTACCTTCGTGGGTGGCCTGAACTCGGACAAGCCGGGGGAGTTTCGCGCGACGGTCACCAACGATGTGTACGACACGGTGCACGGCAACTGCAAGGCGATTCCCGCCGGCTCTACGCTGGTCGGCACGTACAGCAGCGACATTGCCATCGGGCAGGAGCGCATCCTGGCCGCTTTCGTGCGCATGCAGCTGCCCAACGGCAAGTGGGTACCACTGCTCGGGATGGGCGGGGCTGACCCGAATGGCTACGCTGGCATCAGCGGCGACGTCAACAATCATTTCTTCAAGATCTTCACTGGTGCCCTGATTATCGGCGTGCTGGAGCAGCGCTTTAACGTCACGGCGACGGCCACGACGGCCGGCCCCAGCGGCATCACCACTTACGGCAATACCGCCGGGCAGGTCGCTGCGCAAACAGCGCAGACGATGCTGAACCGCAACCAGAACATCCGCCCGACCATCACGACCAAGCCTGGCCAGAAGATGATGGTGCAGGTCAAGCACGACATCGTGCTGGAGCCTTACCGTGACTAGCCGGGTGAGACGACTTGCCTTGGCCGCTCTGCTGGCGCTGACCATGACTGGCGTCGGTGCCCAGACCATCGAGGCGATGGTGAGCCCTACTACCGTGCTGGTGCGGGAAGGCGCGGCAGCGCGCATGGTGTCGTTGCCGGGAAAGCCTGTCCTCTACTGCGGGCTGGATCCATTTCTCGGATGGTCGGCGCGGATGATTGGTGCGGGGCTGCGCCTGGAGCCCGGCAGGGAGCCGGAAGTCGAGGCAAATGGGCAGCGGCTGGCGTTGACCACAGTGCTTGCCCGCGACGGCTGGCTGCGCCCCGAGCGGCTGGATGACGGCGCGCAGGTGGCGCTGGTCGAGCGCCGCGGTGGCTGGGCGTGCGCGCCCAAGGTCGAAGCCTTCGCGCAAATGAGCACTAAGGTCGATCCGCGCATCCTGGCCGGCATCGCCATGAACGAGTCAGCCTATCGGGGGCGGCCGTGGCCATGGACGCTGAACGTCGCCGGGCGTGGCATGTTCTTCGCCTCCCGAGAGGACGCGCACGCCGCGATCGAGCGCCTGCTTGCCGCCCGGCGTTGCGACTTTGACGTGGGGATCATGCAGATCAACTGGTGCTACCACGGCAAGCGCTTCGCGTCGGCATGGGACGCACTGAGTCCCGCAACCAACATTGGCGTGGCCGAAGCGATCCTCATTGACAACCTGCAGCGCAGCGGCTCCGCAATGAAGGCCGTCGCCTGGTACCACAGTGCCAATCCGGCGCGCGGCGGCCCGTACTTTGCCCGATTCCTGAATCACTTCCAGCAACTGAAGGCCCCTCAACCATGATGAAGCCGCTTCTGATCTCCGTGCTGGCCCTGGCGGCGAGCGGCGCTGCCGTCGCGGCGGACACCGATCCGCTGGACTTCGACTATCAGGTGGTGGCGCGTGCGAGTGACCGCCCGGCCCTGATCTTCAACGATGGCATGTCCACCTACATTCAGCCGCGTCGCGGTCAGGCCGTGTCGGCAGACGGTGCGCAGCAAAGCGGTCCGTACTGGGTGATTGACGGCGTGCCCGATGTCTTGCGGTACTCGGTCAATGGCCAGACGGTTGAGGCGCGCTGGAAGCGCGCCAATGGCTTCACGGCCGAACCGGCGAACCCAAGCGGCGACCTTCCGCGCAGCCTCGCTGGCATCTCGGGTCGGCTGGCGGTGATCGGTGAGTACACCACGCTGGCTGTGGTGCGTGCAGGGCGGTCGTCGCTGCCTCTGGCGCAGATGATTAAGTCCATCGCCCCGGCAGGCTGGACCGGCACGGCGCAGAAGGACATTCCCCTGACCGAGGATGTCCCGGTTGAACTGAACGGCGGTGAGAACTGGCTGCAGGCGCTGTCACGCGTACTCGAGCGTCGCGGCCTTTACGCCGAAGTGGACTTCACCCGGCGCAATATCGCACTGCGTGCCGTGCCACCGAAGAGTTTCTCGGTGGTGGGCGAGCCGTCCAGCGGGGCAGCAATGGCCGGATCGCTCCAAGCCTCTGCCGCGACAGCGGTTGCAGCGGTTGCAGCTGTTGCAGCTCCAGCAGCACCAGCGCCGTTGGCAGCAGCCGGCACACCGTTGCCAGAGGGGCCTACCCTGGCCTCTGCATTCGGCGCGGTGGCGATCCGTGACAACAAGCAAGGCCGGATCGAGATCAGGTTCGAGCAGGAGCCCAAGGACCTGGGCCTGCGCGATGCGTCTGATAGCAAGATCTGGACGAAGTGGGATGAAGCTCAGCGCGTCCTGTCGTTCGCGACGGTTGACCAGTTCACGGCGACGGCGGGCGGGAAATCCGTGGAGGTGAAGCGCACCCCGGAAATTACCTATGAGTTTTCCCGTCAGAACAGCGCCGGGCTGGATATGGTCTTCGAGAAGGACGGTGCCACCTACCTGAGCTTTGCCAAGTCGATGTTGAGCGTTTCCGTGTTCGGCGATGACCACCAGCGCAACGGTGAGCAGAAGGACCGCTATTACAAGTTCGACGGCATTGCCGCGCGCCTGACAGTGATCGCCGACGGTAACGTGGTCTATGTGGATCGCGTGCCGCAAGTGCGGTTCAAAGAGCAGCCTGGAAAGGTGGCGCTGTGATCCGCACGACGATCGGAGCGTTGCTGGCCTCGGCCTTGCTGGCCGGTGCAGCCCAGGCCGACTGTCTTGACGATGCCGCAGTCTTCCATGGCGTCAGCTCGCCCCTGTTGCGGAGCATTGCGATGCAGGAGTCGGGAATGAAGCCGTGGGTCACGAACCGAAATGCCAACGGCTCCGAAGACATTGGTCTCATGCAGATCAACACGATTCACCTCCCGCGGCTCGCCAGGTACGGCATCACGCGTGCCCACCTGTTTGACGGCTGTACGAATGCCTACGTCGGTGCGTGGATTCTGCGCGAGAACATCCAGCGCTTCGGCCCGACCTGGAAGGCGGTCGGTGCCTACAACGCGGCATCGCCCGACAAGCAGTTGCGGTACGCCAACCAGATTCATGCGCGGTGGCAGGCGCTGCAACGCGCCGCCTTGCGGTAGTTCCTTCAGATCAATCGGAAGCCTAGCTATGTGCCAATCCAACCGAACCCTCCGCATTGCCGTCACCGCGGCGTCGCTACTGAGCGGCTTGAGCCTCGCGCCGGCAGTGCATGCCTCGCAACTGTCGAGCGACGGCTGGCAGCAACTGCAGCCGGCGCGGATCAACAAGGCCGCAATCGACCAGACATTGCTGGCCGCGAATACGTCCTCGCTGACCGCAGCATCGGTCCCAACCAATACGCCGGCATTGGCAGTTGCCGCTTCGGGCGGCGCTCCGGTGGTCGGCGACCTGTTCCGCCTTGTCAAAGGGCAGGCGCTTCAACAGCAGCTTCAGAGCTGGGCCGCCAGGGCGGGCTGGACAGTCGCATGGAATGTTCCGGACGGCTGGATCGTGCCGGGCGACAAGGACTACGGGAGCGACTTCGAAGGCGCTGTGAAGCGCGTTGTCGAGGAGCTGGCCAGCAACGGTGCAGACGTGGTGGGGGATAGCTGGCGCGGCAACCGCACGGTGATCATCAGCCAAAACGGAATGGTGCAATGAAGATGCAAAGCAAACGCTATACCGCCGCTGCCGTGGCGACCGCCACGCTGCTATCAGGATGCGGCGTGATGGAGACGCGCAATGTGCAGAACGCCATCGGCAGCGAGGCGCATGCGCGTTACGCCGACGCGCCTCGCAGTCGCCCTGTGTTTCGGGTGCATGAAGGCGCCTGGTTGCTGGGCGAGAAGATCCGCGCCAGCAAGCCTCAGCCGGACATCTACGGCAAGCATGTGATGTTCAAAGGCACACTTGGTTCGTTGAACGAAGCCGTCAACTGGATCGCACAGAGCGTCGGCGTGCGCGCGACTCTGGATGTGTCGGCCGTTGCGTCCACAGCCGCCGGTACGCCGGCGCAGCCCGCTGCCGCGGTACGGCCAGGCGGTCCAATCCCCATGGGCGGAGCGCCGCGTGTGGTAGACCTCGCCGCACCATTGGGCAGCGTGTCTGCTGGCCCGGCCGCCAGTATCGCCTCGGTTATGCCGTTGACGCTGCGGTACGACGGCAACTTCAAGGGCTTTCTGGATGCAGTTGAGGCCCATTTCGGCGTCTGGTCCCGCTACAACGACGGCACGGTGACGTTCTTCAGGACGGAAACTCGGACCTTCATGCTGCCGAGCCTTGCCGACGCCTCGTTGATGAACGGATCGATCACAACGTCGGACAGCAGTTCTGGCGGGATGGCAGGCGCTTCAAGCAATGGAGGGAGTGCTGGCGGCAGCGGCGGCAGAAGCGGGCAGTCGATGAGCATGTCCATCGAGATGAAGCCTTGGGAAACCCTCCAGACCACCGCGAAGGCAGTCGCCGGCGCGAGCGCTGAGGTCGTTGTTGACAAAAACCTTGGCACCCTGACGGTCACTGGCGACCCCGTGCAGTGCGATCGCATTGAGCAGTTCGTGAAGAGCCTGGCAGCCATGTATGGGAAGCAGGTGGCCATCGATGTGCAGGTCTACGACGTCCGCGTGACGCGGGAGGACAACTATGGTCTGAATCTCTCGCTCGCCTACCAGAGCTCCAGTGGAGGCACCGGCGTATCGTTCAATTCGGCAAGCATGCCGGCAGTTTCTGGCAGCGCCTCGCCCATGAACCTGGGCGCGACGATCATGAGCGGGCCGTTTGCTGGCAGCAAAGCCGTGGTCCAGGCGCTTTCGACGCTTGGCAATGTGTCGCAGGTGGTGTCGCGCTCGGGCGTTACGCAGAACGGCAAGGTGCTGGCGCTGCAGACTGCAACCCTGCAGGACTATGTGTCGCAGTCGCAAACGACGCTCGCCTCGAATGTAGGTTCCACCAGTTCGATCCAGACCGGCACGGTGACTTATGGCTTCACCAGCAACTTCCTGCCCAAGGTCGTTGACGGGCGAATCCTGATGAACTTCGACATGACGCTGTCCGACCTGCTGCCGCTGGAGCGGTTCAACTCGGGCGGGACCTCGAACCAGACCAGCGTCCAGCTGCGCACCATGCCGACCAATCGGTTCACACAGTCGATCACCCTGAAGCCGGGCGAATCACTGGTGCTGACGGGGCTGCGCAACCAGAAAGTGACGACGACCAATAACGGGATTGGCGAGCCCTGGATGGCAGCGCTCGGCGGCGGGGTCGGCGCCAGCAAAGGCGACACGGTTATCGCGATCGTGATCTCGGCCCGCCTGCTGTAACACAGAGACCACACCATGCAGAAACTCGCATTCAATCTTCGTTGGGCTCCGCCCGCGCTGGCTGTTGCCGCAATCGTTGGCCTGTCGGCATCCTTCTCGGCCAACGCGCTGCCGGCGACGTCGAATTCCGTCTCGGCGGCGATCGCATCGGCTGGGGGCGGCGCGGTGACGTCGCAACCGGCCTCCGCCCCGGCGGCGCTGGCCAAGACCGACACTCCGACAACTGGCGCCGGCAGTGCCGCTACCGCCGCGATGGCGGCAACGGTGGCCGAAAGTACCCAGCCGTCGCGCCCTTCCGACGCCTCGGAGCTGGCGGTGTTGCAGTCGCAGATTGCCCTATGGAAGGCACGCGCCGAGATCGCCAAGTACAAGGCGGAAGTCAGGCGCGCGGAGGACTCGCTGGCGGCCGCGCCCGCGGGCGTGCCCGCGCCGCCGGCAGGGGGGGCGCCCTCGATTTCGTTGGCTGGCCCGATGCCGTCGGGCGGCGTTGCCGAACGGGGCCCGCGGCTTGCCTCGGAAGCGCCCCGACTGATTTCGTTGCGCGCTTTCGATGGTCACTACAACGCCTTGATGGATGTCAACGGGCGCACAGTTCCGGTCCAGGCTGGCGACACGCTGGATGGCGGCTGGAAGGTCGTGAGCATCGACGACGGTGGGGTAAAGCTTGCCAACGGGAAGCGCGTGCGCGCTCTGAGGCCCTGAGCCATGGCGGACATCCTGTCATTCCCCGGGCTGAAAGGCGGCTTCGCCATCGGGCTGTCCTGGCAACACGAAGAGGAGCAGCCGCGCAGGAGCGCCCTGCGAGCGAAAGCGCTGGAGCTGGGCCGCAACGTGCGTTGGGGCGTGGTGCATCAAAGCGCGGAAGGTGCCGTCCAGAGTGGCTTCTGCGAAGCCATCGCCGGCGCGAAGCCGGCCGCATTGAAGCCGCTGGCCGCCATTGTGGCCGGCCAGCACCGTCAGCCATGGATGGGGCTCTTTCACCTGCACGGAAGCCGCTACTGGTACATCGCGGTCCGGCAAGGACACGCCGTCATTGCGGGTGGTGATCGGGTTGGCTCGCTGGAAGAGTTGACTACGCTCCGCGAGCGGCATCGTGCCTTGGGGGACTGGACGGAAGTCGAGGGCACGCTGCGCGATCTCGCGAGCATGGCGCGCGCTTCGAAGGGTGTGTCGGTACTGCGAGATGTCCAGTCCGGCCCATGGAAATCGGCCGCCTATCCGGTCGCTGCAGTCGCTGGCGTGGCGGCCCTTCTCGCGGGTGGGTGGTACTGGTATGACCAGAAACAGGAGGCCGAGCGCGAGGCGCAGCTGATGCGCCAGCGTGCGATCGTCGCCGCGCAGCGCGCCAATGAAGCTGCCCGGCAACAGGCGTTGCCTTGGGTGGCAGAGGCCACGCCGACGGCCTTCCTGCAGGCGTGCCGGCGGGCGTGGGACCGGCAGGCCCTGGCGGACGCCGGGTGGACGCTCGCCACCTGGCGCTGCAAGCCTGCTACCACGACGACCCTGACGATCGAGACCGGCTGGAAGCGGGATGGCGGGGTGGCTGCCAATGCCCCAGGCGTGCTTTCGGCGGACGGCAATCAGGCGAACGCCACGGCGCATGCGCCGGCTGTCTTCCTGCCATCCTCGCGCGCGGTCAACGCGCCTTCTGTGGCGCAGCGGTCGATGTGGACGTACGCGCAGGGCAACGGCTTGAGCTTGCAACTGACCATGCCGCCCGCGCTGCTCCCTGCAGACGGAAAGTCCCCGGCTGACCCGTGGCTGGCAATGTCGGCGGACATCGGCTTCGGCGCACCGCCATGGCTGTGCGCCGGTGAGGGCCTGGACGCTGTGGCCGGCTTGCGCCTGACGGAAGTCAGCTATGAAGCGGCCGCCCAGGCATGGAAGGGAACCGGGAAGCTGTACGCAATGCGGGACAGCGCGTCGCTGCCCGCGAGGAATTGATGATGCTCGCGACAATTACGCGCCTGTGGCGCAGTCCACGCAAGGAGTCGGCAACCGGCATGGCATTCCCCATGCGGGCCGAGCCATCGGTGAAGACGGATGTGCTGAAGTTGCCACCGCCGCCGGATGTCCTGGATCCGCATGTCCTGTATCCACGCAGTCTGCCCGCAACCTTCGACCGTGTTGCCTGTAACCTGGGCCACTTGACGGCGGAGCAAGCGGCGGCGCTGCGTCAGCGCGCGTCGGAAAGCGGGCTCTACGTCGAGGATCTTGCCAAAGGGCTTGGCCTGACCGATGACAACGTTCAGGAAGTGCTGGCGGTGCACGCTTGTGAAGTCTATGTGGATGCGCGGCACTTCGGCACCCCGCGGCTTCTGACGTGGGAGGCCAAACTGCGGCGCAACGGCGCAGCCCCGCAATTGCGCAAGGTGTCCGCGCAGGAGCTGGCCGTGCTGCGACAGCAGCGTGGCTCCGGCCAGCAGCTGGATACTGACCTGCAGACCTTGAGCTTGGCGCGGCGGCTGATCGCGGATTGCGCTGTCCTGATCGCCTCGGACATTCACATTCTGGTCCGCGAGCACCATACCGAGATTCAGGTACGGATCAAGGGCGACCTGCGCACGATCTCGGCCTTGTCGATGCGCCGGGAGGAAGGGGAACGCCTGATTCGCGCCATGTACACCGGCTTGGCCACTGTGAAGGCGGCCACCTACAACCCGCTGGACGTGCAGGACGCCCAGATCGCGGGCGATGCGCTGCCGGGCACTGGCATTTCGAGCGTGCGGATTGTGCGCGGACCCGCTTACCCGGTAGAGAGCGGCGGCGGCTTTCTCGTGGCGCGGCTGCAATATCGTGAGCACCACGAGGGAGCCCGCAAGGCTGACGCCATCGAGGCGGCGAAACGTCTGGACTTGCGCATCCCCGAGGCCTCGGCCAGCGCGTTCAAGCTTGGTCAGATGGGATACACGCCGCTCCAGGTGGAGCTCGTCTCGCAACTGCTGCGTCGTCCCATGGGCGTGATCGTCGTGACGGGTCCGACTGGCAGCGGCAAGACGACGACGCTCTTTGAGTGCACCCGCCATCAAGCGCGGCTATTCCCCCAGAAGCGCCTTATCACCATCGAGAACCCGACCGAGTATCCGATGGACTGGGCGATCCAGCTTGTTACGGAAAGCGAACGATTTCCCGAGATGCTGCGCATGACGCTGCGGATGGACCCGGATGTCATCCTGCTCGGGGAAATCCGGGGTGTAGAGGAGGCCATCGCCACACTGCAGGCCGCTGCCACGGGTCATTTGGTGGCGACCACCCTGCACGTCACCGATCCCTTTGAAACCTTCTCGCGCCTGGCGATGTTGGATCACGTGCGACTGGCGATGGAAGTCATCTGCAATCACAACCAGATTATCGGTCTGATTGCACAGCGGATTGTTCCGCTGCTCTGTCCCGAATGCGCCGTTCCACTCGAAAGCGCGCAGGCAAATCTGCCGGACTACATGCTGCGCGCGGTGCGCTCATGGGGAGATACGTCTGCCGTGCGAGTCCGTGGGGCTGGCTGCGATCACTGCCATGGCGAGGCGATCATTGGCCAACAGGCGGTGGCTGAGGTCGTGGTGGCCAGTGAGGCGCTGATGCAGGACTGCATTGAGCACGGCGTGTTGGTCGCGAGGCGGAACCACCGGGCGCGGCCTGGTTCCGACAAGCCGATGATTGCCCATGCGATGGATCTCGTCCTGACCGGCCGGCTTGATCCGGTGGACGCCGAGCGTAGTGTTGACGCAATTCCAATGCGGGAGGAATCGTGAGCGGACTGTCATGGGCAATGCGGCGACGCCTGTATCAGCAGGCATCCAGCCAGTTGGAGAACGGGCTGACCCTCGCCCAGATTCTGGACGATTTCCGAGAGCGGCAGGCCAGGCGCGGACGCAAGCGCGCGGCAGACGCTGCACACGAGGTCGGTCGCCAGGTCCGGGACGGCAAGACCCTGATGGCGGCAATGGGTGCGAGCCTCAGCGACCTTGAGCGAAGCGTGCTGGACGCGGGCGAGAAGGCAGGGCAACTGTCGGACGCGATGCGGCTTGTACTGGACGTGCGGGATCTGACGACGCGCCTTCGCCAGAAACTGCAGGCGAGCTTCTTTGCGCCCGCGGTGTACCTCGTGACGCTCTACGTGGTCTTGTTGCTGATCGGTGGCTACATCGTGCCTCAGTTCCTTGACGTCCTGCCGCTCGAAAAGTGGACGGACTGGGCCTATGCAATGTACTGGATGGGGCAGCTGGCGGTAGGGTGGCCGGCGCCAGTGATCTTCGGAGGCTTGGGTGCGTATGCCCTATGGAGCTGGTGGGCACTGTCCAGATGGACCGGCCGGGGCAGGCGGTTCAGTGACCAGCACGTGTTCCCCTTCACCGCATACCGGGAGATCACCGGCTTCACCTGGTTGATGTCGTTTGTCGCGCTGCTGCGGGCGAACGTTCCTGATATCGCCGCGCTGGAGGGACAGATCGGCTCGGCATCGCCGTGGCTGGCGTCTCGCCTGCGGCCGATTCGGCTCGGGCTGGCCGATGGCCTGGACCTGGCGGAAGCCATGCGGCAGACCGGGAACGGTTTTCCGTCTTTGGACCTGATCGACGAAATCGGAGCGTATGCGGGCTTCGACGACTTCACGGAGAAGATCACGGTGGCCGTGCGGCAAAACGCAGAGGTCATCGAGCGGCAGCTGCTTGCGAAAGGGATGGTGATGTCAGCAGTCTTCACCGGCCTGATGTTCCTGGCCTTCGTGGTGCTGCAACTCGGCTCCAACTCTCTCTCATCGATCCTCACGTCCTCGATGGGGCAGTTCTAACCTACGACAGTTTCAAACTCAAAAGGGGTATCACATGGATGGAATTCTCGGGCGCATCGTCGCCATCGTTTTGGGCCTGCTCGCACTGGTAGGCATTGCTTATGCCGGCTACAACGGCTTTCAAAGTCACAAGGCCGGCGTCGTTGCGACGAACATTGCGCAGGTGATTACGAACGCCCGTGCCGGGTTCTCGCAGGGCAACAACGGCTACACGAACTTCACGACGGCGAACGCTCCAGCGATGATCACCGGCGGGATGTTTCCGACGGACATGGTCCGCGGTACGACGCTGGTCGATCCGTGGGGCAACGCAGTCACGCTGTCGTCGGCCAACAACGGCTCCCAGGGCGTCATCACCTTCGGCGGGGGCAACGCACAGACGGCGAAGCAATGCGTGAGCGCGGCTCTTGGCCTGAAGGACTACGTGACGTTGACGGTAGGCTCCACGACGTTCAATCAGAACAACATGCCCGACCAGGCCACTGCAGGCGCGGCGTGTAGCGCTACTGCGACCTTCGCGCTCACCTTCCAGTAAGCAAGCAGGGCGGCCGCCGCAAAGCAATGCGTGAGCGCAGCCCTTGGCCTCAAGGACAAAGTATCGCCGGTCGTTGGGACCACAACTTTCACGCAGGCTGCCTTGCCAGACCGAGCGACCGCGGGCGCTGCGTTCAGTGCAACCGCTGCCTTCACGCTCACCTTCCAGTGAGGTCGAGGTCCCCAGGAGAAATGTCATGGGTTTCCTGATCATGCCGATCGCCACGGTCCTGTTCTGTCTTGGGGTCGTGGCCCAGCTTGCGCAGCTGTCGCAGGCGGCACCAGGTGCCGGTGTGCCCGGGCGCATGGAATCGGTCGCGACTGTTACGGCACAGCAGGCGCAGGCCTACGGCGCAGCCTGCATAGCGACTGCCGGCGCTACGCCCGGCCTGGTCGGGGCGAGTGTGCTGCCGGTGCTGCCGGCGGGCATGACGACCCCTGCCGGCGCGGGCTGCATGGCCGTGGCCAACCCCGCCGGTGGGCGCGACGTGTACGGGTATGTGCGCGTGTCCTCAGGGGCGGGCGGGTCGCTGCTCGGCACCACCCAAGGCAGCCTGGCGTGGTTCCGCGTCCGCAGTCAGGGCACGGCCGTCAATCTTGCTACCGGCATGGCTTACAGCGTGCCAGCGAACATTCCCATTGGGGCGCTGGTCCACTGGGTCCAGCTGAACACCTGAGAAACGCATGGAAGCGATCCTCGGATATCTCATCGCGCTGATGCTCTCGATGCTGAGCCTTGCTGGCTTTGCGACGTGGGCGAAAGCTGGCGTCACGAACGTGCAGACCGCAGCCGCGGCGAGCCAAATGCTGGTTTTTGACAAGGCGGCCCTGCAGTTCGTGCAGGACGAAGCCGCAACGCTGGTCGCCCAGGCCACGGCGAGTGTGCCGGTATCGGTCACGACGACGATGCTGGTCAATGGTGGCTATCTGCCCGCCGGATTCTCAGCGACGAACGTGTTCGGGCAGACGTGGCTACTTCAGGTCCTGCAGCCAACGCCAAACAACCTGCAGGCGCTCGTCACATCGCAGGGCGGCCGTGCCATCACGGACACGCGCCAACTGGTGCAGATCGCCGCACAAGCCGGTGCGCAGGGCGGCTTCGTGCCTTATGCGGGACAGAACGGCGATCCAACGATGGTGTCCTCCAAGGCCTATGGGGCATACGGCGCATGGCAGGTGCCGCTGGCGAACTACACCAACCCGGGAAGCGGCCGTCTGGCGTCGTTGCTGGCATTCGCCGGCGCGCAGGCTAACAACGGCTATCTGTACCGGGTACAGGTTCCGGGCCATCCCGAGCTGAATCAGATGCAGACGTCGATCGATATGGCCGGCAACGACGTCAACAACGCTAGGCGGGTAACCGCAAACACGTCGCTGACGAGTGGGGGCGAGACCTACCTCACCAATACCGGCAGCCCCGGCGCGGCCTGCAGCGTCGATACCTCAGCCCGTAGAAGCACCACAGGCACTGGTTTCGTGATCTGCTCCGGCGGAATCTGGCAGCCCGTTGGTACTGCGGTGGCAAACGTCTTTGAAGGTATGTGGTGCGGAAACAATGGCCAGATCGCGACAGGAGGAACGAACATCGGCTACGTCTGCAAGGGCAACCGATATGTCGCGTTGAACAACGCGCTGGGGAATTTGTCGATCACGCGCAAGTTCGAAAACGTGACGGATGGCATGACGTTCTCCAAGGATAACTGTCCTGGTGGCACCGCATGGGCGCTATACACGCCTAAACAAGAAATGGTGAATATCACGGGCTACGTGATGCCGCCGATTCAAGGAACGTACTTTTCGATGAACGACTACGGTACCTACTGGTACGCGCAGGCTAGCGCTATGTCGCCAGCCGCGTGGTATGGCGGTAATGATACCGGCGCGCTTGGGGGCCAGCTGGTTGGCACCGTCACAACGGGCTGTATGTTCTAGAAACATCGGATGGATCTATGAAGCGTTTTATTCTGGCGTGCGTTCTGGCTACTGAGGTCGCCGCGGCTAACGCACAGCTGTATTCGTACCCAGCGCCGCCGATGACCGTCGCAGACTGCAAAGGTGGACATATCTGGAGGATGAAGAACGGATTACCTACCTGTGGATTCGCGGATCCGCCGCCTCCGCCACCCCCGCCACCGCCCCCGCCCCCACCGGCATGCCAGTATGAATACAAACGCTTCGCCATCTATATCGGCGATATGGGCTATTGTTCAGCAGATGGCGGCTGTTCGGGCACGGGATACATGATTTACTACGGAGGCGCCATTGTCGCGAGTGAAATGTGGGTTGACACATGGGATTGGCCCTCTCTTAACGCTCGCGCCGTTGCCGCCATCGCAACAACTGGATACAGCCTCGGCAGAGGCCTTGGGACCGAAATAGGCAATGGCAATAACATGGGAGTCTCCATTAACGAAGTCTGCCGGTAGAAAGACGGAATAGCTACCTCAAAGAGAAAGGCCCCCGCAGGGGCCTTTCTTGCTTTCGGTGCCTACATGCAGCGAGTCTTAGAACGCCGTGAAGCTCCACGACTTGGTGATCGCCACGCCGTTGCGCGCGCCGCTGAAGGTAGCGGTGTAGGTGCCTGCGGCAAGCGGTTGCGTCGGCAGCATGAAGACCACGCCAGCGTAGAGATTCTTGTCCTCGATCGCGCTGGCCACGGAACCGGCCTTCGCCTTCGACGGAACCAGCACGCGCACCGGGATGGCGGCGCCACCAGGCCCGCTCAGCGTGAAGCTGGAAACGGTCAGCACATCATTGGCGTCCGGGGCCGGTACACGGAACATGATCGGGCGCCCTGCGCTGGTCAGATCCGGTGCCGGATTCGGCGACTCGGCGGCGGGCGTAAATCCACCGTAGACGGTTTCATTGTCCACCGGGCTGTATGCAACGGCGTTGCTGGCCAATTGCTGGCCACCCCACTGCGGCAGACCGTACCCGCTCCCGTTGGCGCCGGTTACGACACCGAAGTTTATGACGCAGTACCCATCACGCGCTGCAAATCCGACGGATTCTTGGTTCCCGGTGATAGCCTGCAAATGGTAGACGGTATCCTTGAAGTCGCCAAGACAGTCGGTAGAACCGCTTGCAACCTGCCCGATCCACTGGTTCTTGTTACCACCAGCTGCAACAACTTGGTCGTATGGATTAACGCCTGTAAAGCCAGCGCTGCCTGCCACTTCGAGATGCCCTCTGGTGCCATTCGTTTTCATGTACCCCAGATGGTTGTCCGCGGCGACATCGAGGGCAGTATCCTGCTTCAAGGCACCAACGCCCATCTTGATCCGATAGTCGTTCAGGGCATTGAACGCTGCCAGGCGCAAGTCACCTCCGGGGTAGGAGGAAGCCGGGGCCGTTGTCGCGGGCGGTATCGACGTTGGTTCCTGGGGAGTCGTCGGCGTGGTAGGGGGCGGGCTTGCCTGCTTGGACCCGCCGTCGTCGCCACCGCCGCCACCGCAGGCGGCCAGCGCGAGCAGCGAGGCGAGGGCGAGTGCGGAGAGGCCAGGCTTAATCATCGTTTTCATTGTTTTTCCTTCTCGTGATTTGAAATTTTATCCTACCGTCTTGAATCGAAAGTCAAGGCTGCGGCACGGGACGCGAGCTAGTCACGCGGGCAGCCACGCGTGACAATTGGAGTTAATCGGCATAACGGCGCATGGCTGCGAGACTTGAGAACGGGACGGATCAAGTCCGCTCGCCCGCCTCGTTAGAAGTCTCGGGGACTGGCCTTAGCTGTCGTAAAGGTAGGAGCCGCAGTGGTTGCAAAGATGCTGGTCGCGATTGGACAGCAGACCGCTGTTGCGCCACATCCGAATGCTGCCGGAATTGCAATGGGCGCAGGCGATGCCCCGGTTGGTACGGCAATGCGGGTACTGCGCCAGGTATTGCTTCAGCGAGACGCGCTTCTGGCGTGTGACAAACAGGAGGACGAATGGCGTGGCGAGGGTCAACACATACGCCAGCGCGCCCCAAAGCCAGGGATTCCTGCCACGACGGTGGGCAAGGTAGGCCGTGTAGAGAATGCACAGCCCTTGAAACATCCAAAATCCGTAGTCCAAGAGACCTCCCTTAGGATGCTGGTGACATGGCGTGTCAGCGCACGCCCCGTTGGTCGTTGGGGGGTGTCAGCGCTTCTTCTTGCGCGGCCGCGTTCGCCCGACCCGTCCCACGTTCGGGGACGTGAGTGTGCCGCTACAGCTTGGGCACAGGACCGAATGCGCGAGGTCGCCGCTCGCGGTCAGGTATGCGGTGCTGCAGGTGCGGCATGCGCGCACATCCAGATCATGCTCGGTTGCCATTGAGCGCAACAGGTGGAATGCCCGGTCGGCGGTAACCTTGGACTCATCGCCGAACATGTGCCTGCCAGTATCGACCGCGGAAATGAACGCCTCGGGAATCGTGGCACCCGTCGCAAACGCAGAGCGGAACAGCCAGAGATGGAACGTTGATTGCAAACGCTTCCCAGCGGATTCCAGGTACCAACCGGACGAGGTTGGCGAATGACCGGACGGCGAGGATTCGCCATGGATGCGGAGATACATCTGGCGCACCGTCGTGACGTTCATATTGAACAACGATGCGACGCCTTTGGCGCGGCACTTGAAGTAGACGAACGCCTCGGCATAGGCTTCCTGCAGTGGACGCGCCATCCTAAGACCGCCCCAAGCGCCGGAGTGCGGCAGCTTGTCGGCTTTTACCGGAGAGTGCACCATCAGGTAGTGCGCCATGACTTCACAAGACAGACGACCCGCGCTGGCTTCGGCCCAGAACATGGGATTGGCGAAGCGCCACTTAAACAGCGGGATCGCCCGCGACGAGATCGCGAGTTCCACGCGGTGCTGCGGAAGCGTGCGCAGGTACTCGGCCAGTTCGTTGGAGATGCCAAGGAGCGGTGCGGCGAGCACCGACATATTGAGGACGTCGTACAGGGTGCCCACGTAGAGCCGGTTGTACTGCTCCAGCAGCATCTTGTCCACCGGCGTCAACTCGGGAGTCGCCATTGCCAACCTGTCAAAGGTCAGCGTTGACGTGGAGCCTTCAGTAAAACAAGCCCAGTCTGCCGGTGTTTCCAGGGTAGGCGCGAAGACGAGAAACGGCGAGCCAAGAACTGTTGAAGACTGCCCGACGCTGTCACGCAAGGCCTGAATATCATCCTTCTTCGCGCCAAATATCGCCTCGAACATGGGCTTCACGGCGAGGGTATTGACCACCGCGGTGGACAGGCGCAGGTTTGCTGACAGTGTGCGATCCCGCACCCATGCGGGATGCAGGAATTGCTCGTGAAACGTTCTGGTGTGGCGTCGTGTCATTTTGGTGTCTCTCAAGCGGCCTTTGCTGCGGCGAGCAGTTCCTGGTGGAAGGTGGCCACCGAAGCGGCCAGGGAGGCGAGCGTGCTGCGATGGTCGCGCAACTCGCGAGCCTGCTGGCAAGATTGAAACTTTCCGCGTAGCGCGTCGAAGTCCGCAACGAGGCCGTCGAGGCGCAGGCCGATATGGCGTTCAGCAGGTGGCGCGCTTAGCGCCGGAGCGGGTGACTCGTTGGCAGCGATGGCCTCCCGCGTGCTGGCGAGTTGCGCCTCGGATGCCTGAAGCTCGCTGGTCACCTGTTGCAGCCGGGCTTGGGCGTCTTCGATGGCCTGTGTCACGGACGTGTAGCCCTCCGGAACCACTGGCACCTCCTTGACGTCGACGCGGATCTTCATATCTGCGAGCTGGCGCTGCAGGTCGGTCTTCTCCCGGTTGACCTTCTCGACAGCCGTCTGCAGGGCGTCGACGTTTGCGCTCTGTGAGGCGAGGGCAGTCTGGGCCTCCACAAGGGCGGCTTGTTGGGCCTCGGTACTCCGGCCGGCGGAGGCGATCTGCTCTTTCAGGTACTTCAGTTCGAACTGGTATTGATCCTGCTGCGCCATGCTGGCCGAAAGTTCTTCCTCGGTGCCGGCAAGCTGGGTCTCCAGCGTCTCCATCTCCGCGGTCAGTGCGCGGTAGCGGTCAATGAAGGGCAAGATTTCGCTCCGGCTGAACGATTCGTTTGCCTTCTTGGCCTTGACGACTAGCGCAACTTCGTCTGCCGTGATGTCGAGCCGCTTGAGGGTGTTCAGTTCGCCGACATTCAGGAAGGTCAGCGCATCGTTGTTGTGCATGAAGCGCTCGTAGATTTGGACGTAGCGCTTGGCCGACCACTTGGGGATCTTGAGCGAGTGCTCCGCAAATCGGTAGAGCAGCGTGCGCGCTTCATTTGCCGCCTGGGCCGGGTCAGAGCGGTGAGCGGTCAGCGATGTGCACATGATGTGCTGGATCTGTGCGAGCCGAGAACCGATCATTACGTGCTCGGAGAAGATCCGCTCACGCGCAATGGCAATCTCTTCGCCCGCCTGGACGATCCTTGCGATTGCGGTCTGGTCAAAATAGGGGGTCAGTTGCTCACGTGCCAGGTCCAGAATGGACGGCTGGCGGGAGCTATCCGTCAGTTCAAATTTGCTTTTCTTATCCATGTTCTTGTCATAGTGAAGGCGGGCCGAGAGCGGGAGCTTGACCCTTTCCTCACCCTAATGGATGGTGAAAGAAGTCAAGTCAACGCATCGCGCAGCACAGAGGTTAAGGCGACTTGCGACACCTCTTGCGGTCATAAGCTCGCTTTTTTGGGGCCCTTTACCTTGTCAAGGTGTAAAGCGCAGCGATTTCGCCCCTCTTTTATCGGCTCAACATGCATAGGTGTTAACACTCATCCCACTTGCGTGGGGTGTGGCACATAGGCGCGCCCGAAAGATGTGTGTGTAACCGGCAGGCTTGGGAAGGCTATCGGCCGCTGTTGTATGCAGAGAAGGGGGCGAGCACATGAGTCCACCCTACTAGCGATAACAGTGCGAAATCACTCGCGTTACCACAAATAGGGTGGACTCATGTGCTCGGGGTGCGCAGAGGCCCATGGGCGCACCCGAAGCCGGATGTGTGTGTAACCGGCAGGCTTGGGAAGGCTATCGGCCGCTGTTGTATGCAGAGAAGGGGGCGAGCACATGAGTCCACCCTACTAGCGATAACAGTGCGAATTCACTCGCGTTACCGCAAATAGGGTGGACTCATGTGCTCGGGGCGCGCAGAGGCTCCGACCCTTTCCCGTTTCGGTCAGGGCCCTTGCTGGCGTCTGGGTTTCTGCGCTACTATGGGTCCACTTCTCGCGTCCCTGACGCATCGACTTCGACAAGCAGTTCCAGGCCTCCTTGGCTTGCTTCGTCCCCGTAGTTCACTTCCCTCGCGATTTCCCCTTGCGCAGCGCCTTTGCTCGATGCCCAGGCATCCGGCAAGCGCGTTGCCGCTCCAAGGATTCCTTGCTCACTTGAGCATCGAATAATCGCCCGACCTTCCTGTCGGGAAATCCCATTTACTGTTTTCAAGAGAGAAAACCATGGAATCCTTGGCCAATTTGCTGCGCTCGCCTGTCCGCCTGTTCTTCACGCTGATGGCGATTTACGTGGCATCACAATCAGCAGTCTGCGGTCTCTTCCTCGCGATTGTTGGGGCGTCGTGGTGCTATCACAAGATCTTCGGCCGTAAGCACGCTGTGCCGACGCCGCAAGATGTGGTCATGCCCAAGCCGCAAGCTGCAACTGTTGCAGAACCTGAGCAATCGCAGACGCGACAAGCGCCTGTGTATGCGAAGTCCCCTGTCGTTGTCCCGTTGAAACGTCAAGACGCTGCCCGTCGCAGCGCCTGACCTGCTCCGCCCTCGTGTGAGGGCGGCCTATCCACCTGTCGTGGGAACCTTGTTCCCACCGGCAGGTGGGCTAGGGTTCCCGCTCGGAGAACCCTATGGAAATGAAACCCGCCGCCTGGCAACTCGATTTCTTCGGGGACGCCGCGTCTGTTGTGAACGATCCTCCCAAGCGCGACCCGCTGCCCGATCCGATGTATTGGAGCGAGACCGTGCGCGACCAGATGATAGATGCGCTCATCAGTCTCGCCTGCGACAGCCGTCGCGGTGACAACCTGCCCGAGTCGCTGGCTGACTGCGCTGAACTGCTGCGTGCGCGCATGCAGGGCAAGGCAGTCGAGAAGGACGACTTCGACATGACGCTTGGCTGGATCTTCGGCTACTGGGACGGGGCATTGCCCTATGCCTATGTCTGCGCCGTCACTGGCGTCGATCCCGAGGTTCTGCAGGACATCATCCTCAATCACCCCCGTCTCAAGCGCGACCTGGAGGAAGTTCGCCGGATGCGATGTGGCACGCTGCTGTAGGAGTTGCCATGGCATTCATCCAGCGACTCCTTGGCGCCCTGCACGACGCCCTACAGCCTCACGCAGCCGAAGCCGTTCCAGCCGGCGCGCAAGCCGTCGGTACCGGCTCGCGCAACGAGGTTCACATCGAGATCGGCGGCGTGCCGAATCTCTTCCGAGACGAAGGCGAGCGCATCGTTCACTTCGTTGCTGCCTTCGACCCCCGCCCGACCGCGACGCGCTTCGGCCAGAAGCTGCTGCCTGATCCAGTTCCCTACTGGAGCGTGGCAGGGGAGCATCCTGGCGCGAAACTGTCCGGCGTCATCGCCACCGCCATCCGCGCGCACGCCACGCCGGCGGCGCGCTCGGACGTGCCGACCGGCAACGGCGCTTTCCAGTCCCCTCATGAGACCCAGCCCAGTGCCCAGCGAGCGGCACCCGCTTTGCCGAAGACAGCAGCAAGACGCGAGCCAGGCACCGCGGCGCATCGTGGCACGATCGCCTTCTGGGGCGAGGCTGAATTCCCTGACCGCAAGCGCGTCGGCGGCACCTACACCTCGTTCGCACTAAAGCTGGAAACGGCGACAGGCGTTGAAACGCTGCAAGGCGAGGGGCTCAAGGACGCCATCGCGGAAACCGGTTGCCAACTTGGCGACCTGGTGGAGGTGCGGCGGCTGAAGAAGGTCAAGGTTCCGGCCTTCCACCGTAGATCGGGGAAGCCAAAACTCGATAACAACGGCCAGCAGATCCTGTGGGACAAGTGGCTGTGGTCGATAACCCGTTCAGATTAATCAATAAGGAAATTTTCCATGGCATCCGTCAACAAAGTCATTCTCGTTGGCAACCTCGGGGCTGATCCCGAAGTGCGTTACCTGCCCAGCGGTGACGCCGTCACCAACATTCGAATCGCCACCACCGACCGCTACAAGGACAAGCAGAGCGGGGAGATGAAGGAAGCCACCGAGTGGCACCGGATCTCGTTTTTCGGCAAGCTCGCTGAGGTCGCGGGCCAGTACCTGAAGAAGGGCTCATCGGTCTATATCGAAGGCCGCATTCGTACCCGCAAGTGGCAGGATCAGTCCGGCCAGGACAAGTACAGCACCGAGATCGTTGCCGATCAGATGCAGATGCTTGGCAGCCGCCAGGGTGGCAGCACCGGTGATGACGATGGCTACGGCCAACAGTCGTCCCGTCAGTCGCAAGGTCAGCAGCCGGCCCGCCAGTCGCAGGGCGAGCAGGGCGGCCAGCAGCGCAGGAGTGCGCCACCGCGTCAGCAGCAAGCGCCATCGAACGGGTTCGCGGACATGGATGAGGATATGCCGTTCATGCGCCCTGCGGCGCTCGATGGGATTCCGTTCCGCTACGACGGTGCGCCGATGCACTGAGCACCGGAAAAGTCCGTAGTCCCGCCCCATTCTCCACGTTGTATCGCTACTGCTGCCGGCTCGCGCCGGCGGCAGTGGTCCCTTCCTCTTCCAGCCCGGTCCCGGGCCGTCCATACCCCATCCCACCCGCGATGCGCCATGCTGAAAAGACCCTCTGGCTCGGCCGGGGTGTCCTTTGAGCAAGCGAGTTTCCCCGCCTGTCTCAGGCATCGACCAACCACTCCAGTTCGGAGGCATCCCATGACAAGCCTCAGTGATATCGTGAAGCATTGGACGCCCGCTCAATGGGACGCCCTGATCATGCAGTACCTGCCGGCGAACGTCCTGACGGACAAGTTCTGGCGCGGCAGGCCAGGCCCGTGCCCCATCTGTGGGGGGCATGACCGATTTACCTACGACAACAAGCGTGGTCGCGGCGACTGGGTCTGCCGTCAGTGCAAGGACGGCCATCCCATGGCTGGCGACGGTCTGGAGCTCATTCGCCGCTCATCAGGCATGTCGTTTGCCGAGCTGGCCAGGGAGCTGGAAGGCAATCGGCCGCCGCGCGTGTTGCCGCAATCAGCGCGGCCGGCGTCACCGAAGGCAGCCATGTCGGACGAGGCGAAGGCCAAGCGAATCCAGCGCGTCTGGACCAGCGCCACGCCGTTGGTGCCGGGCGATGCCGCGATGCGGTATCTGGCCGCTCGCATCCCGGGCCTTGCTGCCCCTTGTCCGAGTGCGCTGCGGCTGGCGACGATGGACTACCGGTACGACGGCGTTCTGATAGGTCGCTATCCGACGATCGTTGCGCAGTTCACGCTGCCCGATGGCCGCATGGCGACGGTGCACCGCACGGCGCTGGACCCGGCTAAGCCGGCTAAGGCGTATATCGTGACCGCTGACGGGGAAATCCTGCCGGCCAAGCGCAATGACGTCTCCGCGCTACCCACCGCCGGCGGGGCAGTCCGTCTCATGCCGCCGCGCGATGGAGTGCTGGGTGTGGCCGAGGGGCTGGAAACGGCCTACGCCGCCCACATGCTATTCGGTGTGCCTACCTGGTACTGCCTGAACCGCGTGTTGCTCAATCGGTTCGTGGTGCCGCAAGGTCTGGGCATCCATACGCTGCATGTGTTTGCTGACTTCGATGAAATTGATCCGAAGACAGGAAAATCGCCTGGCATGGCGGATGCCTTGGCTCTGGCCAAGCGCGTGCGCAACGAAGGGCTGACGGTTCACGTGCATCGCCCGATGGTGCGCGGCACGGACTTTTGCGACCAGTGGCTGACCGCCAACCGTTTGCAAGGCATTGCTGGCCCGCGCGCAGTCTGCGCTTAAACCAGTCGTTGTTATTGCCGGCTCTCAAGGCGGCACCTCTTTCTCACTCTGCCCCGCGGGTTCTTGCCCGCAGGGGAGAACCCTTGCGGCAGCTCATTTCTTGGAGTTCTGCTATGTCGTTCAAAGGGTTCAGTGTCATCGTCGGTCGCTTGCAAATCCGCGCCATGCGGGAACTGGCGTCCGGCACCGTACCGGCCTGCCAGTCGGATGCCGAGGCTTACCATGTCTACCGTCGCAATGCCGACGGCTCCACTCAACTTCAGCACACCGAAGTGGATTTCGATGCCGCATTTACTTACTGCGCCGGCCGGCAACGACCGACTCTGCACTGACAACTACCCCATATAAAAAGACCCGGCGATGCCGGGTTTTTTTTTGTCCGCTCACTTCTTGCGGAGCGCCATGACAACTCTCAGCGCGGCTTCCCACAGGCAAAAGCCGATGCCGATCGTCAGCAGAAACTTGAAAAAGCGGATGATTTCGTATTCGGTCACAGTTCTGGCCCCTCTTGGTGCGTTGCGGTTGATTCTACTGTACCCGCCTGCGCGCCAAGTCAAGGCCTCGCACCTAGCCGTTGAAGCGACTTGTCGCTGCCACCAGCGCGTCTAGCGTGAGGGAGGAGAGTCCGCCAGCGACTGCAGCCGGGGCAGACGCCCCGAGTGCTGGCGTCTCGTTGGTCGGATCGTTGAGGGACGCGAACGGGAGTGAGGGAGCTGGCGCTTGGCCGCTCGGGACGTCCGACACCGGCACCGCCACGATCACCGGCTCAGCTGTACTACGACGCGGCGGGGTGGACACGGTCGGCGCCGACGAAGCAGCGAGGGGAGGCGTCACAGCCATGCCGATTCCCTCGGAGACATTGCATGCACCGTACTCGGCGAGCTGCTTCAGGAAGAAGGCACGTTGCCGGGGGTCGCCCATGGCGGAAAGTCGTTGGTACAAAGCAGGTGTTGCCGCCGGCGAGATCGTGACTTTGATTTCGAGCTTTCCCACAACCTCTCTCCGTTACCGGCCGCCACCGCGTGCCTGGTGCGCCGAGCCAATCAGGTAGAACCCGCGGACATTGGCAAAGCAGGGCGATTCCATCATGTGCACCGTTGTGCGCGGGAAAGCGGCCTTGATGAACGGGGCATATATAGCTGCGCCGCCGCCGGTCAGGACGATGGATCGAATGTCTTCGGCGCGGCCGACACGAGATTGCATCTCCTTAACCGTGGCATGGCAAAGCGACCGGGCTTCCTCGAAATAGGGGCGCAGGTCGAGATCCTTGCCATAGAAGAGCATCGGCAGGTTCTCGCGCAGGCATTCGTCGATGCGTTCGATGCCGGAGACCGCTTCGCCTTCGGCCTTGCCGATCAGCGCGGCCATCTGTTGGTAGATCTTCGCAGCGCCACCTGGGACGCCGCCGCTGCGGCTGTCATCCATGGTGAAGCCGCGGGCCACCACCCAGTCCGTCGTGAAGTAGCCCACATCCACGATCAGATGGGAGTTTCGTGGGTCGAACTGGTCCCCGCCGTACTGGGAAAACGAAACTAGCGCGCCGAGCGGTTGGGGCAGCGGCATGACGTTGCGCACGACGATGCGCATGTCGCCGAAGTCCAACTCGCCGGTGTAGCGGTCGCGCAGGTAGTCCGAGTATTTCGGGGTAGTGTGCACCGGCAGACCGAGCACCAGACGGTCCACCTCGGTGACGCCGGCATATTGCAGGGAGCCAGCCAGCAGTGCGGTGTAGTTGGGCGTCGTCACAAAGTCTTCGGAGAGCGTGCGGCCCGTGTCACCGTAGGCCGTGGTGAGCGTGATGTCCGGGCCGACCTCGTAGCGGGATCCATCGACCGTGACGGTGATGACATCGCGAGCCTTCAAGTATCCTCCGCCGTGTTGGGAGAGAGTCGAGTTTGTTGCAGGGGGGGCGAGGGATGGAAACATCTGCAGGCCGATCTCGGCGCCGCGTGCAAAGGCACTCTTGGTGTTGCCGTATCCAACGTCGGTAGCAAAAACTGTGGCTTTCATGTAGAGGTCGCTTCCTGAAGAGCAAGAACAAGGTGAACGGTGGTTGCGGCAGCGATCTGGGCACTGTCAGTCTCTGGCAGTGACTCTCCGAAACTGTCAGACAGTGTCAGACAGTGTCAGACAGTGTCAGTGGCACGGCGTGGAACCCTCTATCAGACAGTGTCAGATAGTCGCCGTGAGTGTCGGTGTCTGTCAGTTTCTGTCAGATCGTCCGCCCAGCTACTGTATGGCTGTTTCGGCGCTGCGCGACGATCGAAAGCTCGCCAATTTCATGCACGTTTCGCAATGCACCGGGGTTGCGCAGGCGGGCCTGGCTTGTTATCCTTAACGTACTTCTCGCGTCCCCGACGCATCGACCCTGCCGCCACGTTGGCGGCCATCCCAAAGCACCGACACCGCCCGAAATGGGCTCTCGGTCGCACGCTGTCCACGCCGCACACTGTCGCGGTATTTTTTTCTTTTGCCACAAACACATACTGGCCCACACTGAGGACACCGGACACTGCGATGCCGTTTGGCTTAGCGGGTTGTCTGGAGGAATTGGACGTGATGAGGACATGTGGAAACCGGACACCGGACACATTGCCGCCTCCGATACCTAACCACGCCTGACAGCGAGATGCGGGGTAGACGAACACTGCGGGCCCAATACACGGCGGTCCAGATGTCGTCACCTGGGGGGCGGGGGATTGCATGGCGCAAGGCCATGAAATCTCTGGAACGATACGAGCACGGTGAGCGCGACCGTCACAAGAAACAGCGCAACAAGAGTTACACGAGTGGCGAAGGCGGGTGCGTAAGCACTGGTCGGCGTTCATGTCGGGAGCGATCCTGGCAATCGGGTAGCCCGAACTCTGCCGGCCATATTGCGCGCAGCGCGACTGGTGGCAAGGGAACGGGACGGTCATGACACGCACTTCCACGTGTGGGGCCGACCAGCAAGGGGATCGCTAAAGGATCGGAAGGCAGGACCGTGGTCGACGGCAAACGGCAACACAACACGTGCCAGAAAGGGTTACGCGCAGCGTCACGGGGGATGCGGGCGTAGGTCCGGCGCGCAGCGCAACGCGTGATAGAGGAATGACGGGATGCGGCAGGCAATCGCGCTTGACGTACGTGGCTTGCTGGCCAGGTATGACATGCCAACGAGGATGAAGGCTGAGATCGAGGTTGCGGTCGCCGGCAACGTGAAGAAGATCCTCAGCCAAACACGGATCAGCCACAAGAACGCGTCGATCAAGACGCAGGAGCGGCGGATGTACACGGTGTGTCGCTCGTTCGTGGAGCTGCGCGGATGCGGCTTCCACATTGAGAGCCCATACTCGCTCCGGCACAAGCATGTGCAGGCGCTGGTGGACTACTGGGTGTCGCAGAAGCAGTCAGGCGGGACGATCGAGAACAAGCTGTCGCACCTGAAGGCCTTTTGCCAGTGGATCGGCAAGCACAACCTGATCCGAACACTGGGCGACTACGTTGATCGTAAGGAACACGGCCTCGTGCGCAGCTACGTGACGACGACGGACAAATCCTGGTCGGGAAACGGCATCGACGCCACGGCCAAGATTGCCGAGATTGGCGCCGAGGACCCTCGCGTCGCAATACAGTTGAAGCTGCAGGCGGCCTTCGGCCTGCGCATTGAGGAGAGCTTCTCGCTGAAGCTCAGTACTGCTTTGCGCAACCTGGACACGATGCGTGTCGTCGATGGTACGAAGGGCGGGCGCGCGCGCGAGGTGCCGGTGCAGCTGCGGCTTGCGGTACTGGAGGAGGCGGCGGCGCTGGTGGATCCCTCAAGCGGCTCGACAACGCCTGCGTCCTATTCCATCAATGACTGGCGGTCCCGCTACTACGGCGTTCTGCGCAAGTACGGCATCTACAAGAAGGGGCTGGGCGTGACCAGCCACGGTCTGCGGCATCAGTGGCTTCAGGAGCGCTACAAGACGTTGACCGGTGTGGACGCGCCGATCAAGGGCGGGAAGGCACCAGACCTGGAGGCGCACCGGCATGCGATCCAGGCAGTCGTCGAAGCTGCGGGACATAGCAAGGCGTCGAAGACCGGCGCTTACCTGTCGACTTTCACTGCCATGGCGCGAAAGGAGAAGCCACAGGTCAATCCGGATCAGGCTAAGGAGACCCTCATCGCCGCCGGTGGCAACAAGGCTAAGGCCGCCCAGGCCTTGGGCATCTCGCGGCAGGCGTTGTACCGACTGTTGGACCGGCATCAGGCCGGGGGGAAATCGGTGTAGTTATCATTGGAGGGCGAGCATGCTTATCGACAAAATCTATTCGGACAAAGAGATTAACGTGATAGTCGAACGTGGTCTCGATGCGGCAGCGGTCGCTGAATGGCCATGGGTAGCACTTCCGGATTACGTTATCGCCGTGGCGAGTGTGAATTGTATGGAGGACAAGCACGATCCATACGTTCAGGAGGCCCTGGAGGAGGCGACTCGCTTGCGGCGGGGCCTGCGTACGCACTGGGGACTTTTGGTGGTGGACCAGACAGAGGATGAAGAAGGGCTGCTCACCGAGGTAATCGGGTATCTGGCAGCCGATCCGTATGTGGAGCTTTCGCACTTGAGACGCAATGGCGAAACGGTTGGCACATTCCTAAGCGATGTTGTGAGCTTCGAATTCACCAAGGCTGTTGGGGGAGTGCTTGACGGCGGCGGGTGGGACTGGGATGGCAACGACGGTACTGGCGAGTTCCTTCGTGTGCAGTGGTTTCAGGAAGTTGGGGTGGGGTGGGAAGGCGCGCCTAACGCATACTCTATGAGCTCTGCAATCCTGAGGGCGAACGTTGCAGAAATCTCACGTCGGTGCCAACAGCCCGAGTATCTTGCTGATTTGCGGGATGGAATCGGTGCCGGGCGGCACGTTTCACGGGCGGTGCTGCACTGAACGTGATCAGGTCGCAATAGGTCGGTCGGATCCAACAGGAGGCCGGTAGCCGAGGGGCGCGATCAACCGGTTAAATGCGCTCCCAGGGCATTCAGCGTAGGAAGTCCGGCAGGTAAGGGGAGTCGTCCCAGTGCCCGGTTGCGCCCCACCAGCACAGGAACAGGATAATGGCGAAGACGCCGGCGACGTAGAAGCGCGCCTCCTTGTCGGTGCGCAAGACGTGGATGATTTGCTTGATGCGATCCATGGCGGTTTCCTGATCAGTTGTGGGTGAGCACGGCGCGGACGAAAGGAAGGACGCCGGAGTCCCGGAAAGCATGTTTCGGCTCCTGGGACTGCGCCGACCGGTCAACGAGGGTGGACGTGAGCATGGCGAGGCTGACCTTGCGGCCGGCTTTCTCGCCCGGGTGCGGGGTCGGAGCTAATAGCGCCATCGGGGAATCGCGGTAGGTCTTGTCCAGACGCGGGAACGGGTCGACGCCTGCGAAGCTGGCCAACTCGTTGATGCTCAAGACCGCATACTGGGGCGTCGCGTCGTTGCGGGCCACATAGGCGGCGGCCCCGACTCCGGGCACAAAAACGGCTTTCCACATATAGGTAGGGATCGAGATACGCCCGTTGAGGCGGGCAGCCTGGGCGGGATCGAAGGCCGGGCCGGTGACCACGAAGGCTTGGCCGTACTCGCGCACCATGCGGCGGGTTGAAGTTTCGATGTGGCTCCACAGTCGACGGTTGCTGGCGGCAGCCTGCGGCACGATATTCGCGAGGCTAAAGCTTTCGGCTTGGGAAGCCAGGTCGGGGAAATCTCCTGATGGGGAGAGGTGCCCGCGATCGAGGCCGGAACCGCGTCCGTAGTCGGAGAGGCGGGCACGGTCCGCGGCGGGAATCTCGGCTTCCTCGTAGAAGTCGCTGTCACGCGGGACAGAACGGGCAGCCAGCACAGCCTGGGCTGTGAGATTCTCGGCCGACCACAGCGCGGTTCGGGTAGTGGCCGAAGTTTGCACGGCATATCCGCGGAAGCACAGGAACTGGGTGCGGCTTGCTGGGGCACTGCTGGCGACGCTTGGCTTGCCGTTGGTACCGAAGATGTGCGGACAATCGGTCGCCGGGCCTTTGGCGTAGGCGGCGGTGCTGAGCGCGGTGCTGATTGTGCTACCGAAAAAGGTTGCGGCGATGGCCGCGGCAAAGAACAGGGGCTTGTGCATGGTTGCTTTCCTGAGAGGCGATGCACCTATCTTGCCAAGGCTCGCTCAAAGTCAAGGCTTCAGCTGCTTCCCCTGCAGCGACGCGACGCTCTCGCCGGCGTCCGGCGTGGTATCCAGTACGCGCGCCAAAAACTCCTCCAGGATGGTCGTGCCGCCGAACAGTTCCTCGGAGACCGTTGCGGGCAGTGCATCTAGCGGTTCGATGTGAATCCAGGGCCGGCCGTCAATGTGGATCACCTTGGCGCGGCGCATGAGTTTGCGGTAGCGGCTGGCATCCTTGAGCAAGGCTTCGGCTGGCACGATTTCCTGGAGGAAGGGTTCGGGCTGCAACAGCTTCTCGGCCATGGCGGCGAACAGCGGACCACGCGCTTCCCAGTCATCTTCGTTGCGGGCGATGAGTGCGAGCACGGTGCCGAGGTCGGAGCTGGTCAGTTCCTTGCGCACGATGGCGGATAGCTCGTGCTGCTCGGTCGGCCGCGGGGTCACGCGGGTATTCCAGATGCCGCGCAGGACGGCGTAAGCCTGATCGCGGCCGGCATCAAGGGATTCCGGTGGGGTGGTCATACCGCAACCGGTGCAGGCGATGACGGCCTCGAAGCGATTGGCGATGAAACGAGGCTGGCTGCCGCAGTGGGCGCAGATAAGAAGGTCGTCGGCCATATTGGGGCGGGTTGGCGGGAATCTGGCTGGCATTATGCCAAGATCCGCGACCCGCCCACGCCGGCGCAGGTCGGCTCGCTCAGCCGGCGACGGGGGTGAGCTGCAGGTATTGCTCGGTCTTGGCGAGCAGGTTGGCGATGGCGTGTTGCATGGATCGGGATGAGAGTTGTTGCTTGTCAGCCGTGGTTATCGGCAGGCAATGGCTCATTCTCAAACCTGGCCGGGTAGGTTCGATCGATTGCGCCGGCAGCTCGCTCCAGTGCACCGACATGGTCTTGCAGGTGCGCGGTGGCGTCGCCGACCAGGCGCTGGAACGGCTCGATCGCCTCGTGCATCGCATCGGACGCATTGCGGGCGATGTAGCCGATCTCCCAGAACTCGGCAAGCCATGAGCCATCGGGAGGCCGGGGCCCGCCCTGGCGGCCAAGTGCGATGGCGCCGCGGATCGCCAGCACGGTTTCTGGTTGGGGGAAATCATCGTCGGCATTCATAGTCAGCAGTTTTGTTCAGGCGGCAGGTGTTGGTCGCCGCCGGTGGGCAGGTAGTGCTGCAGCGCGTGCTTGTCGCGAAGCGAGCGGATGGTGTCGGGGTCGAGCGGGCCTTGGGCGCTCCGCGTCATTACGTCCGCGATGAAGCCGTGCAGCGACTTCAGTTCGTTGGCCAGCGGTTCGGGTGCATAGATATAGAGGCCGCTCAGCATCGGCCGCACGAACGTCGTTTCACGGGACATGCGGGCCAGCAGCCGCCGCGCGGCGTCGTAGCCAATGCGCAGGTGACGCTGGACCAGCGGGACCGACGCCGCACGATGGGCGTGGACCAGGCGGATCGCATCGTCGTAGGCGGCATTGAACGCCTCGGGCGTCGTCAGGTGGAGGTCGCGTTGCGTGACTTGGGCGTCTATCACTAGGGCTCCTGCGGTGCATCGCTGGCTGGCGGCGTGCCGGCGATCGCTTCATCGGTCATTTGCGCGCCCAGGGATGCGCTGGCCTTGGCACCTGACGTGGCGGCGGGGGTAGTAAGTGGAGGCATATTCCTGAGTGCAGTGTTGTGCTGGGGTGAGAAGGATCGGCACCAGCGTAGCGCCCCAACACGAAAGTCAAGTCGCCGTGGCCGCGGCCCTTGACTGACGTCGCGTCGCGGGCGGCAGCTTGAGCGCGTCCAGCGGCTGCGTGCCGGGAACCCATTCAACGAGGGGAATGTCCGCCTGCCCGTAGTAGGCGCGTTTCTCAGCCATGCGCTGGTCGTACTCCGGGTTGCCGGCCAGGCCAAGCACCTCGATCACGGTCTCGGGCGTGGTGTCCGTGAGCCGGAAATCGGGATGCACGGGTGCATGATCGACGTGCCGCAGAGGCTTCTCGAAGGCGCGGCCCGCGCCTATCAGGCGGTCGGCCATCGCCACCTCGTAGGTGGAATCGCAGGGGATGAACTGGGCGTTGGCGAGCATGGCGGCCACGTCCATCACGTTCAGATAGCCCTGGCGCGACTTTTCGAACGCGAGCACGGCCACGCAGCGGCTGTCCTCCCGCCCGATCCCGGCAATCGCCACTGCGTACTTGCGCTGGAACTGCTTATACAGTTCGTCGGACAGGAAATACCAGTGCCGGGCCTGGCGCAGCTTGAGCCGGCCGCCATGGGGGCTAGGCTGCAGCGCATCGACCTCCCCGATGATGAGGCCGCGCTGGTAGCCGTCCTTGCCGGTACTGGCGCGGTCGTGGAAGGCTTCGAGTTCCGCTGTCTGTTCGGCCTTGCGGGCCTCGTCCCAGCGCTCCATCACATGCAGGACCTCGCTGCCGGAGCGACCGTTGATCTTGCACTCGGCGAGTTCGGCCACCACCCGCGACCAGCAGGCATTCCAGCCGCGGCGGCCATACCCCGGCCACACGTGAAGGCCCGCGGACTGCCAGGCGTATTGCAGGAACGCCAGCAGCGGGGCGGCGCGGCGCTGGCTGCGCGAGGCGGACGAGGACGGCTGGCGCTTGCTGGCGGTCTGCCCGCCGGCGGCGACCTTCAGGGATACATCGAGGCGAACATCGTGGGTGCCGTCGGCGGACTGGAACGCATCGTGCGCGCTGGCCGCACCGCTTGACCGGTTAAACCGGTTGAGGAATGGACAGCCTTCGCGGTGCGGGGCAGGATCGTCCGGCCAACGGGCGAGAATGAAGATCTTGCCGTGGCGGCGGATCACCAGCTTCGGGCGCGGCGAGACCATGCTGCAGCCGCATTCGGCAAAACCTTGGTGGGTCTTGGCGCGGTCCAGCACGCGGGCGTAGTCTGCGGGTGAATCCAGCACGCGTTCCAGGTCGTGTTCCTCGCTGCCAATGCGAACGGTGATCATCCGGTTGTTCTCCTATCCATCGTGTCGGACACGGCCATCGCGGAATGCCGGCGTGGGCGCGCTTCGGAGGCCATGCGTAGAAAGGTGGTTTTGCCAGCGCCGGCGTAGGCCTTGACCGGGCCGCCAGCGGTGACCGCGGCCACAGCATCCAGTTCGTCGGTCGGTCGCACGTCAGATGGCCAACGGTTCTTGCGCCGGCAGCACTGGGCATGCTGCGCGTGCGGCGGCATCCCGGGCGCGGCACTCGGCGACGCGGCGTGCCTGGTTGCCACTCTCCACGTCGACCATCCACGCAAAGTACGTAGAGGTGGTCGGGCCGACCCATGCCGACCACTTCGCGCGGATCACGGCCCGCACGGCCTCCGGTTGGGCAAAGTAGATCCTGCGGGCGTCTCGCCAGCTGCGCGCGTAGTAAGCGCGCATCCTTTGCTCGCAGGAATCGGTGCGCACCGTGCGCCGTGCAATCTCTTCTTCCACCGAATGTTGTTCGGCGGCCACGTGGTCGGCCAGCAGCGGATAGCGCTCGCGCTCGCGTGCCTGCTTGCGGGTGAAGGCAGCCTGGCGGCGGGCGGTGAAGGCAATTGGGTTGTAGCGTTCTTGGCGTGTGAAGCGCATGGTCTGGCTCGGCTGGATGCTCAACGAATCCAGCTTAGCCGGCCCTGCGCAAAGTCAAGGCGGCGGGCGGACCCATTGCGGCAGTCACCATTGTCGGGGCGAATCGGCCGGTCTGATCTGGGGAATGACGTATCATTTCGCCTCTCTTACGCCGGTTGACCGGCTAATCTGCCCTTGAACCGCATCCCATGATGGAAGTCGACCTCGGCACCCGGCCCCGCGACGAGCGGGCGCTCGCCGCTCCCGGCGAGCCGTACTACCGCGAGCTGGCCACCATCCACGCGCAGGCCTATCGACGGATGCTGGATCGGGTGTTCTGGCATCCGCCGGGTGATGTGCTGCGCTTCGAGATCCGCGCCGTCCCGTCCGGCGCCGGCACCCAATACACGGTCACGGCAATCCTGGACTGCTTTGGCGAGGTCTGGTTCGACCACGATTCCCTCCCGGCTCGTTGGGACACCATCGCGACGTACGAAGTGTCCTGGTCGCTCACGGAGTTTCAAGGCGCGATTCACGGCGTGGAAGTTGTGAGCTTTGAGAGGCCAGGCGGCAAGCGGGGCAATGAGCGCATGCCCGACTACGCATCCGTGCAGGACCCGGCCGAGGCGGCGCGCTATCGCTGGAATGTCGTCAACCGGCTGCGCAAGGCGGGCATTGCCCTGAAGTAGCGCCAGAGCCTTTCTCGGCGGCGCGCTTTGCGGTATCCTGCGGGCTACTTCAGCGTCTCTGACGCATCGACACCGCCGGCATTTTTGCCAGCACAGCTTTTTCTCTCACCCATTGGGGCCTTGTCCCCATGGGCACGGCTCCATCTTTCGTAGGAGCCACCATGTTTGTCACCCCCATGGCTGTTCTGGCCATTGTTTTCAACCTTTTTGCCGCACTGGGTTTCACGGTCACAACCGTCGACTCAGGTCTGTTGTACTTGCAACTGACCTGCTGCGCGATGATCGGTAGCCTGATCGTCGCGGCCTGGTTGGTTGCCTATTCCTCGCACACGCGTTACGTCCAAGCTTTGGGCTGACGCCTCGGGCCGCCTCTGCGGCCCTCCTTCTCGACCACACTCTTTCCCGTTGGGGCCTTGTCCTCGATGGGCAGGCTCCGTCTTCGCCCTTTGGAGCCTGTCTTATGTCCACCATCGACCGCTTTTCCGCTTTCGCTTTGTCGGCAGTGGGATGCATCTTTGCCCTGGCCTTCGCCTTCTCGATGACCACCGAGGACGCATGGCTGCTTGCGTTCCAACTCGCCGTCTGCATTTTGCTTACCGCATTGCTGTTCGTTGGCTGGCTGCTTGCCACCAGCTACGCGATGCAGCGCGATGGCAGCGTGCTGCGACCGATGCCGGAAGCCGATTCCACCATCGCCGGCTGAGCGCCACTCGCGTCAGCCCATCATCAACCCACTGGGGAATGCTCCCGGTTGGGGCGTTTCCCCGCGTGATCCAAGGAAACGCCATGTTCCAGAAATTCCTCGAAATCGAAGTCGGCCCCTCTCCGTGGGACGAAGCATGCGCGCAGGTCGGCAGCGATGACTATGCCGAACGCTCGCCTATAGAGTGCGCGGTCTATATCCGCCAACTAGGCCGGATCTTCGGCGTCCACGCGCCCGAAGTCCTGACCTTCGTGCGCCGGGGCTTCCCTCACGATCTCGGTCGCTATCACGAAGTAGTAGCCTGCATGAACGCGGCAGGCCATGCTTTGTTCGATGCATCCCGCCTGCCCGCGCAGTGGGATCACGTCGCCCGCGCCGAGCTGGCCTGGCTGCGCCTGAGCTATCGCTACCGCCGCCTGTTGCAGGACGGCGAGTGCGAACTGCAGGACGTGCCGATGCTGTATCGCCTCGGGTCGATTCCGGAGTTCCCGGATCATCCGGTCGCGCACTGGCTGGCGCTTGGCGTCGTGCCGATGCCTACCGGCCCGGCACTGGCCCTGCACTGATCCAGTCTGGGCGGACGACTTCGGCATAGCCGAGCGCATCGACCTATAGCCCCACCTTTTACCCCTTCGGGAGACTCCCGTTGGGTGGTCTCCCAACCCATCTTTGAGAGACCTTCCATGTACAAGCGAATCATTGAGCAGTTCATCGCAGCGCAGAAGGCGGCCCACGCCGCGTACGCCGCGGCCGCCGCTTTCGAGCGCGAAACCGTGGCCGCTATTCCCGACCACTACCATTCGGTGGAGCTTCGCAGCGAATACCGTACGGAGAAAGAGTTACAGAGCTTCTGCCGCTCGGTTGCTGGCGGCGTCGTGAATCGCGCACGCCGCGAATTCGCTCCGCCTGGCGCTCGGCTGGATATTGCCAACCAGGACGAGTATGAACGCGCCGGGCTGGATATCGACAAGGCCCTGAAGGCCGGGAAGATACCCGACATTGACGGACTCTGGGCATCGATGGCCCGCCGCTACGGCGGTCATGGCGGGGCGGAACTGGCCTATCAGCAGGCCGCCCAGCGGATCATTTCTGGGTTCGGTCTCAACCGCCGGCGCGAGGTCCAGCGTACCGCTTCGGCCGTGGTGCTGCGCAAGTCTGTCATTTCCGAGGCCTGCTATCGACGATCGTCGCGCAAGGTCGGCTACTACAGCTGCCAGAGCACGGCGGACTGCCTGTCTGGCCTTGCCACGTTTGCAGCCAAGGCTGGGCATCACCTGCTGGCGGCCGGGCTCAACCGCGTAAACGTGCACGACGTCGAATACAACTACCGCGAGAAGCAAAGCTACCCCGGTCTCGACATCGTGTTTTTCAAGGAAGCTTGGGAGTTTAAGTTCTCCCACCAGGTCGCCGACGACTTGTTGCTCTTCCTCGGCGAGTACGGCGAGGCGTTCATGCAGGAAGCCGCCTAGTTGCCATGTAAACTTTCTGCGTGGCGCCTGCGGGCGCCCCGTCATATCGGAGTAGAAGGACATGTACAACGCACGCATTGAGGCATTCCGCGCAGGGGAGACAGCGGGCGGAGTCAAAGCACTTGCATCTGCGTCGATCGAACTCAAGCGGTTCTGCAGGAAGCAGGTGGCAGAGATCATCCAGCGGGCGAGCGTCGAATTTGGCCTCGCCGGCGCGCCTATCGCCATTGACGAAACACGCCTGCCCATCGACGGTTATCCCAATGTCTGGGAAGCCATCCGGGCCGGCGTCGTGCCGGACCTCGATCGCTTCTGGAATCTGCTGCGCCAAACCTATGAGGCCGACGGGCCGGCGAAGGCCGAGCAGCAAACGGCGGCCACGCTCTTCCGTGCCTTCGGCCTGGCCAGCAGTTCGGCCGTGCGCCGCTCCGCCGCCTTCGTTCGGCTCAGGCTCATGGCGGTATCGGAGACGGTGAGCAGTGCAACGCGGCCCTCGCGGCAGCTGCATTTCGGCTCATTGGAGCCTGTCACGCAGGCATTCGCGGCTCTGGCGGTCTTTGCACGCCGCGATGGCCACACCCTGCTGGCGAGCTGCCTAGCGCAGTTTCATCCGGCCGACGTGTTTCAGTCGCAGCAGCGGCGCACCTTCCCAGGGCTCGACGTCATTCAGTACAACGACTACTGGGAGTTGCGATTCGCCACGCCTGTTGCGGACACGCTTCTGGCGTTTGTCCAGCGACACGTCGGCATAGCACCTCAGTTCGCATAGCCGCCACGGCTTGCATCCCCTTAACGCCCCGTCACCGACGGGGCTTTTTTCTTTTCTGGAACCCATCATGTCTACCTGGTACGCGCCCTTGCGGGCGATTGTCAGTCTTGGCTCGCAGGCCGAGAAGATCGCCCACATGGGCGAGTTACACGCGGCGCGTCAGCGCCATCTGTCCCAGTTCTTCACTCCCGATGCCATTGCCCACCTGATGTGGGGCGTGGTGGCCACCTGGCAGCCAAACCGGAAGGTGTCGATTCTGGACAACTCGGTCGGTTCGGCCCGCCTGCTGCAGTTCGCGGACCCGGGCACGCACAGCCTGTACGGTGTGGACGTGCACCAACCAACGATCGAGGCGGTTCAGCAAGCCGTCGAGGCGGCTGGTTTTGACGGCAGCTTTCGGCACGCCGGCATGGAGGAAATCCATCCGAAGCGCTTCGATGCGGCCCTCATCAATCCGCCGTTCTCCATCCACCTCGAATCGCCGCACCTGAAGCCCTACGACTGCACCACTTGGGGACGGTTCGGGGCCAACACTAGCGCCCTGAGCCATGAATATGCGCTCTCACAGGCGCTCGACGCGGCGCAGATCGTGGTGGCACTGCTGCCGACGACTTTCGTCGACAAGTTCGCCGGCCGGATCATCGGTCATGGCGAGCCCTTCAGCGATGCCGCAAGGCGTGTCGTCGGCGTGTTCGACCTGCCGGCAAACGCCTTCCGCGAGGAAGGCGCCGAGGTGCGCACCTCTATTGCGGTGTTCGCGCGCTTCCGGATGCGAGCCAGCGATTTCGTGCGGCAAGCCGTGTCGGATCTGGCGCAACCGTTGCCCACACTGGAACTGCAAGCGGAGGATCGCCTGTACGGCGAACCGCGGCTGAGTCACCAGCTGCTGGACGACGAAGGGCCGGCCATCACGCGCCCGGTGACCTCGCAGAAACGGGTACGCATCTCGCATGACGGCCGCCGCATCGTGCTTGGTTTCGACTGTGGGTTCGTCGAGGCGATGGTGCTCACCCGTGTGCTGGAGCGCCGCATCGTGTCGCTGGAAGGGCAGCGCCTGCCGCGTGGCTTTCGCTACGCCGGCACGGGCCGGCTGGATCTGGAAGCCTATCTGGTGCAGCCCGATCTGATCGGGGCCTTGGGCGAGCTCGTCGGCTTGGTGAAAGCCGCCGGCGGCGAGCCTGAGTTTGCACAGGGCTTTCTCGAGCACTTCCGCCGGCGCCTGCGTCGTAGCCAGCGGCAAGCGTTGCCGTTGCGCCATGCGGTCTGGACGACGGGGGTAGGTGCCGCCAATACCCTTACGGGTACGGCGACGAAAACGCATGTCGTTGACCCGACCCTGTGGGGAGGCCCGGTCATCAAGGCTGGCCAGGAGGTGCGCTTCGATCGGCAGACCGATGGCCGCTACCAGTACCAGGTGCGCGACAAGGGCTACGTCGTCTCGTTGGACGAGATCACCACCCGCTACAGCGTCGAGAAATCGGCGCAGGCGTGGGAGATCGTCCACGAGGGGCTGGCCAGGCGCTACCCCGAGCAGGCCGAGCGGCTGCGCAAGCGGCTGCTGGCGCTGGGCATCGAGCGCTGGCTGGACTGGCAGTTCCAACAGGAGGACCTGGTCGAGTTGCTGCTCAAGCCCAACGGCGCGGTAGCGGCGTGGGAGCAGGGCTGTGGCAAGTCGCGTCTCGCGGCCGGCCTGATTCTGCTGTCGGGCGTCAAGCACGGCCTGATCGTGGTGGAGGCTCGTCTCATTGCCGAGATGCGCGCCGAGCTGGAGCAGGTCATGCCGGCTTCGGACGTGCATGTGATTCAGTCGCCGGAGGATCTGGTGCGGCTTGGCCGCATCAACCTGATCGCCTATGAGCGCTTGCGCATGCCTGTCGACCGGCAGGCTTCGCGCCGCGTCACCTACGCGCATCGGTTGCGCCGTCGCATTGGCCTGCTGGTGGCCGATGAGGGCGAGCGCCTGTCCAATCCGAACAGCGACCAGAGCCGTGCGCTCTGGCAGCTATCGGCGAAGCGGCGTTACATCCTGACCGGCAGCCCGATTGCCAACTACCCGCGCGATATCTTCGGACTGATCGCGTTCACGGGCGGTGACGGCACGGCGGCCCAGCCGTATGGCTACCGGCGTGGCTACCTGGAAGCGAACTGGCTCGCCTCGGTGCAGCATGCCGAGCGCGGCATCGACCGCTTCCGCAGCGACTTCGTGGTGCTGGAGTGGGTGACCTGGGAATTCGCCGAAAGCCTGCAGGACGGGGCCAAGCGCGAAGTGCCCAAGATCGGCAACCTGCCACGGTACCGTCAGATGCTGGCGCCGCATGTGAAACGCCGGCTGGTGTGCGAGCCCGATGTGGCCCGCTATATCCGGTTTGAGCCTCCGGCAGTTGAGATTGTCGAGACGCCCTGGGATCCCGCGCATCTGTCGCTGTACCTGCGTACCGCTGACGAGTTTGCCCAGTGGTACCGGGAGATGCGCAAGGACGGCCGGCCGAACAACCTGATCGCCATTCTGGCCCGCATCCGTGCCGTGCACTTCGCCGCCAACTACCCGCAGCATGGGGTGGATGGCGTTGGAGCGCTGGGGCAGCTGACCAGCAAGCAGCGGGCGGTCGTCGAGCGGCTGGAATCCATCGCGGGGGAGGGCAAACAGGCCATCCTGTTTGCCGAGAACCCAGGCGTTATCAACCTAATCGCCAGTCAGTTGAAGGCGAAGGGGGTGGAGACAGTGCCGTTCCACGGCGGGATTCCGATTGCGAAGCGCGTGGCCGATAAGGACAAGCGGTTCGTCGGCGGCAATGCCACGGGGCTGCTATGCACCAAGGCGTCGGGGAGGGCTGGCTACAACCTGCCCAATGCCGACTACGTCCTCTTCTATGACCGTTCGTGGACATGGCGCATCGAGTATCAGGCGATGCGACGCGCGCTGCGCTGGAACCGAAAGGGGCAATTGAAGGTCCTGTATTTCCATCTGCCGGGGAGCATCGACACCTACCAGGACCAGATGGTGGCGCACAAACGGGACGCCATGGAGGCGGGCCTGGACTGGGCGACGCCGGAACTGGAGGACGAGGCGTTCCTGCACATGGACACGCTGTTGGACGAATTTGTGGACGATCTCGCCAAGCTACACGGCCGCAAGGCCCGGGATCAACGTGAACTGCTCAAGGAGGCAGCATGAAGACTGAAACCTGCACCATCGCCATCGGCGAAGGCGTGGCTACCGTGAAGCGCAGCGGCACCCGCGGTACCGCCGTGGCGAAGATCCTGGGCACCGTCGAAGCAGACGGGGTCGAGGTGGTTTGTCTGGACCGACTGGTACACGGCATTCACGAGTCGGAGCTGGGCGGCTGGCACGTCGCCGGCGCCGTTACCACGCTTCTGTCGCGCCCGATCGGGCCGCGGCAGCAGGCATAGCGAGAGCATGGGCAGTCCGACTGTCCCGTGGGCCGGAGCAAGGTGCCGGTCGTCGCTGTCGCAGCGACGGTCGGTGCCACGCCAACGCAATACCTTGATGTCGGCCCTCCGGTTTCCGGAGGGCATTTTTTTTTGTCGCGGGGCGTCAGATATGGAGCTGTCCGTCGAAACGCAAGCAAGTTCGCGAGCTTACGCCGGGTGAAATGGCCGGATTGCCAGTTACTATGGGTTCCTGTAGCGCTCCTGCTACAACCCCGTGACCCGTAGTACTCGCCCTCCCCAGATCTTGCCTTTACCCACAACTTCCGGCGGCTTACTCGTTTTTCTGGAAGATCCGATACATTTCGGTGATTTCGTGCAAAACGAGGAAGCCGCGCCAGAGGACAGTAGCACCGGGGGGATCGTCGTTTTTGCGACCCAGGTAGCCACCGAGCTTG
>Ga0102589_1000761_pt1 | contig 54536 bp, 51 predicted proteins | sample AraplaMF_Col_mLB_FD_76858 | JGI IMG/M metagenome (GOLD analysis project Ga0102589, IMG submission 76858) | Arabidopsis root microbial communities from the University of North Carolina, USA - plate scrape MF_Col_mLB | ecosystem: Host-associated > Plants > Roots > Endosphere | place: USA...
AAAGTGAGAGCTGTTGGCGTTTCTACTAATGATTTAGATTATATAAAACATTTTAATCAGAATAATGATTTAGATGTCGTACAATTCGATTATAGTATTTTGAATAAAGAACCTGAAAAAGACATCCTTCCTTATATTGAAAAACATAATTTAGGTGCTGTGATAAGAGGGCCACTTAAGATGGGGATTTTAACTGGGAAATTTAATCATGAAACTCAATTTCCAGACGATGATTTAAGAAAAGATTGGCCAAAAGAAAAGTGGTTTAAAGATAGCTTAAACACAGTAGAGAAATTACGTTCACTTTTACGTTCAAATCGAAGTTTAGCGCAAGTTGCTTTACGTTATGTTTTAAGTCACGCAGCCGTTTCAGTTGCTATTCCTGGTGCAAAAAATTCTACTCAGGTTGAAGAAAATTCTTCACACTTAACTCGTCCATTATTATTAGATAATGAAATTGAATTCATTAAAAAGCTTTGATCAGATCATTATTCACCTACAAAAATTATGCTGATTCTTCTACCAAATCCATACTACTACTTCTTCTCAACTAGAACATATTTTTAACACTTCCACCCTATTTTTTTCTCTTTCTCCAACAATATCTACAGTTTATAAGGTAGTTGAGCTCTTATATTCAACTACCTTATAATAGTTCTACATTAGAGTAAATTATCTACTACATTAGTTGAATACATGCTAGGACATCATGCAAATCAAATAAACAATTAATTCAGAAATATTTTTAGAAACTTCATTATCTCACAATTACTTTTTTTAAAATAAATCAAAAAATTTTTCTTTACTTTAAATTCCATAGTTCATATAATCTTCTATGGAATTACATTTTTTTCTAAATATCTCCTCATTTCTAAGTATTCAAAAGGGAAATTACAAATTATTACACCCTTATGTTTAACCAAGTAAAATAAAAATCCAGTTTTTCACAAGGAGAAGTGACCGCATGCAAGATATTTTAAAATTATTTCCGAGCGTTGACGGAAATGAAGAAAAACAACAACTTTTATTAGAATCTATGCAGAAAATAATTAAAAATCTTGACCGATTAAAAAATGAAGAGCGAGCTACTTTAGGTAAATGTGAGGAAAAATCTGAAGGGTACTACAATGGCTTAATTCACCAAAGTCATATTCCACTAGCTGGAATCACTATGTCTGAGGTTATAGAAGAGCTAAACCAATTTATGAATGGTCATCCTTATCCAAATAAATATTACTTGTCTAACGCTGTACCACTACCAAGTATACCTTCACTATTAGGTGTAATAACCATGGCCCTTTTAAATGGTAATGGTGTTTGGGATGTATATGGTCCAGGGGCAGCTGAAGCAGAAGTAAAAGTTGTATCCATGCTTTCAAAACTGATTGGTTATAATCCGCATAATAGCGGTGGCTATACAACATGGGGTGGACAAGGATGCGTGTTTTCGAGCTTGCGCTTAGCAATTTCTAAACAATTCCCATCAGCAAAAGAACATGGCGCTCCACAAAATGTATATTGCTTTGCTTCTGAAAATGCACATTATAGTTTATTAAAGTCAGCTGAAGCAACTGGCATCGGATCAAATCACTTAATAAAAGTGAAAACTGACCCTTATACAAATTCTATGGATATAGAAGATTTAGAGAATAAAATGATACAGGTTATTAAAAATGGCGGTATCCCCCTCTATATTCTAGCTACTATGGGGTCAACAGATACATTTACCATTGATGATATAAAAAAAATTAAAGAGAGCGCTGAAACAATACAGAAAAAATATAAATTAAAGCCTATTTATATCCATGCTGATTCTGCAATGGGCGGATTCTATAGCTTCTTTAATAATTATAATTTTGAAGAAAATCCACTCTCATTTGAACCTAATGTAAAAAATGCCTTACAATACGTACAAGATAAAATGCAATATATGTCTCTTGCAGATAGTGTATGTTTTGATTTTCATAAATTAGGACAAACACCTTATGCTTCAAGTATTTTAATCGTAAAAAATCAAACTGATTTACAACTGATGGACATTGAACAAGATGATACACCTTATCTTGGTAATAGATCATATGGTAGTTATCATACAGGCTATACCTTAGAATGCTCACGAGCTGGTAGTGCTATTCCCATGTATATCAATCTAGTAGCCTTTGGAATTGAAGGATATCAAAAATTATTATCAAATTATATTCGTGTAAATCTATTATTTAGAGAGAAGTTGCGCAAGGCCCTGCCTCAAGTCGCAATCACAAATGATTTTGCATTTGGGCCAATTACAACTTTCCGTTTCTATATGAATGGAGATGGCCAAGAAAATTGGGAAAAAGAACGAATAGGCCTTGCAACAAAAGAAGAGATTGAGGATACAAACCGATTAAATATAGAACTATTTAATTACCTAGGAAAAAATCGCGATCAAGTATTTTTTGGTGACACAACTCGTTCTTGTGTAGTAGATGCAATAAACAGTTGTGATAGAAATTCAATTTCCACATTAAAATTCTTTTCTATCTCTCCATATACAACTGTTGAATGTATAGATGAGATTGTAGCATTTCTTTATGAACATATTTCGATTGCTACTAAACAGATTTATTCATATGTTTAATAACCATTTTTGTTAGCGCTTTAATAGTTAAACTTAACTAAATTAAATAAAATTTTTAATCCTTTTAATTACTATTAATTACATCAGGAAAGAGGAAAAACATATGAATATAGAGCTACTTGATACACACCACGTGAAAGATGCAGCACATTTACTTGCACATTCTTTTGTGAATAATGAACCTCTTGTAAGCAGTTTACAAATTCCTTTTGCTACTTTTCACAAAATGTGCGAAGAAATGATGAAACAAGCTGTATCTCAAGCTATGTCATTTGTAGCAATAGAAAATTTTCAAATTGTTGGGGTTCTTTTAACAAAAAAAGTAACTCAGCCACTAATAGATACAGAGAAAGCGATTGAACTATGCCCGCAAATGGAACCTATTTTTCAACTTTTAGATACATTAGAGACAGAATCTATTGAGTTTTCTCATTTAGATAAAGAAAAATTGGTCTATCTAGATATGGGTGCTTGTCATCCAGATTGGATGGGAAGTGGTATAGTCACTACCCTTCTTTCACATGCCATTCAAGAAATAAGTAAAAGAGATTATGATTTTATTGCTGCTTGTACAAATAAAATTTCTCAAAAAATCCTAAAAAAACTGTGTACGACCTATGAAATGAATGAAATAGTGTATAGTAATTTTCCTTATAAGGAAGCATACCCATTTGCTAGCACAACAACTTCCTTGGCAGCACAATTACTATATATACCTCAATCTCAATTCGTCATTAAAGCCATATAAATTTGTGAAGAAGACTAGCTGTACTTTTGTGCAGCTGCTTTTTTATATAGAGTAAATAAGTAATAGATATTCTTACATAAGTGATACCTTTCACAATTTAACTTCTTGGCATTTAATAGCCACTTTCTCAGCATGCTTTAATTTCATATGCTCCATTATTTCATCTAAACAAGTAACTTAGACACTTGTCCCTATTCAATAACTAATCTTTTACTTTTCAAGTAACGATTGATACACATCTTCCCACTCTTAAGTACTTTAAAATTTATTACCTAACAACCTCTCTTTAGCATTTAAGAAAAAAGAGTGAGAATTACTGGATTCCCTTTTCTTTTCATCCTTTTTAGAAACTCTTTAAAGTCTAATTCTATTACACTCCTGCTAGGTAACATGTCTACTAATCATTAACAATTTGTATAGCTATATAAAGACTCTACTTATTCATTAAAGGAATCTCCTTCCCCCTATCGAATTATTGTAGAGGAAAGGAGAGGAATACATGGAAATTCTAGGATTAGACCCTCGCGCATTAGCGACTTTAGGTGCACTTGAATACACCAATCGTCGCAATAAATTAATCGAAGACTCGGAGAATAACACATACGAGTGTAAAGAAATAAAAGAAATACTTCAATCACTCCCTAAAGAGAAGCAGATTGAGGTTCTTGAGAATCAGGCTCACTTTGAAGCTGTGGCAAAGATGATTGAACAAAACAATTTAATTCTTTTAGAACAGATGAAAGCTCTACAGCTAATTCAGAAATAACAAACTTATGATTAATTAATTCTACATATGCTTCCATAAATATTGTATCTTTATTTATACCATCAGCCTCTGTTTGTACAGGGGCTTTTGTTATGCGTTGATTCATATTTTGAATTTGAATGGTTTCTTTCACATGTACGAATAGATCTTCTAGTAAACCTGGTGTAGACTCTAATTCTTGCTTTTCAATTTCCTCTGTTACAGCACTTATAAATTCCCAAAGTACTTTTGCACCTAATAGTTTTGCTAATCGTTTTTCACGCATTTCAAATGTTTTCATATTCATATTGAACACTTCCTCTTCAGTATTTTTTGCTATTAATTGGACTATCTAAATTATGATGGAACTTCTATATATGGTAATCAAATTCTCCAAGTCTTATTGTAAACTATATTTTACAACGAGGGCTAAAAATAGATTCCACGCTTGTTCCTAAAACTTTTGCTATTTTTATAGCTAACTTAACGTTAGGTTGTTTTTTATTATTCTCTATCTCAGAAATATAAGTGCGCGATAAACCAACTTGTGCCGCTAATTTTTCTTGTGATATTAGTTTTTCTTTCCTTAATTCAGCTATCTTATTCATTGCTCTGCTCCTCTCCACTTATGTATTCATATGATTACAAAACAATTGTAAACCATAGTTTACTTAATCGTCAACAATGTTTTACATGTTTTTTCTCTATTTTAGTTTCTTTTTGTAAATTATTGTTTACAATTGTACTAGGAGGATTATATATGAAGAAAACTCTTGGTGAAATTATAAAAAATTATCGTTTAACAAATAAACTATCCTTACGCGAGTTTGCTCAAAAATGTGATGTTAGTCATACTTATATAGACAAACTTGAAAAAGGTGTAGATTCAAGAACTGGAAAACCTGTAGAACCCACACTTTTAGTAATAGAAAAAATATCAAATGCCATGAATATAAGCACAAAATCCTTATTAGAAGCAATAGGATTCATTACAAGAGATAATATTGAGGTAACTGATACAGAATTAGAACAGTGGTTTAAAGCTATTAAAAGTGCCTCTCCTCAAAAGCAAGAGGAATTAAAGAAGTTTTGGGAGTTTTTAATACAAAAGGAAGACTAAATTAGCTAAAAGGCCTCCACCTTGATAGGGTGGAGGTTTATTTGATTACTTTCATACTTTATAACACCAATGTTCACAGAATTGTTCACATTACTTACAAAATCTACTCAATTTGTTGAATGCATCCTCTGGCATTGTTTGCAGCACACGCGAGTATGTATTTAATGTGATTTTAATAATATTATGTCCTAATCTCTCAGAAATAATCTTAATATTCACATCCTTATCTTATAGTAGCGTTGCATGGGTATGACGTAAATCATGAAAGCGAACCTTAGGAACGGCGGCCGCTTTATGAAAATCTGTTTTTTTCCATTTCGTAAAATACGGTAATACAGAGGATATTTTCTATACTTTTATAAAAAAGGAAGCCTTTCTTTGAAACTTTAGCTTTCAAAATCCTCCCATTTTTCTTACCATCTACATAAGTGTACTCTGAGAATAGCGGTTCCTCTTCTCGATTATGTATCTTCGGGTCTAAATATGAGATTATATAACTCATCAAAACACGTTGCTCCATCCAATTCACAGTTTTCTTAAACAAAATTTACATTAATTCATTATCTTAAATGAATAACTTCTCCTAATATAAATTCCAAATTTAAGTGCCTTTATTATATATAGGTGTAATATCACACCTTTTTAAAAATCAAACTTCACGTGCAGCATAACTTTCACCTATTCCTTTACGATAAAACATTATATTAAGGACTTATTCATACCATTATGTGTTACATTATTTAATTTATTAATCTATTTATATAAATTTCCCTTTCAATTGAATTAAAATTCTTAGCTCTTCAACAGTAACCAGTGGCTTACGATGAATCATACTATGACAATTAGGACAAAGCATTGCTAAATCTTCAATTTTAGTCGTTTCATCATTTTTCATTTCAGATATCGGTTTTCTATGATGTGCCTCTATGAAATTCCTTCCTCTATCACCATAAACTTGTTCAAAGTTCATTCCGCACGCCTCACAATAAAGCCTCCCGTGTACTTGGATAAAGCGTTCCTTAGCTTGTTTAACTAATTTATTATTACGTTCTCTATATCTGTGTAATCTAAACTTTTCTTTCCCTTCAGGAAAATCATCTTCTTCATCCACATGTGTATCAAGAGTTATTGTTATAGCTTCTTCACTCAATCGTATTAGAACATCCTTAATAGGATTAAAATCTTCCACTTCTTTTTGTAACAGAGAAAGAGCATCAGAAATATTTATTCCTTCAAAGATTCCTTTATGGTCATTCTTTATCCCAATATGATGTAGAATACCCATAGCTTGATAACCTTTGCTCTCCTTCGAATCTAAACCAAGGATATTTTCATCAATCCAGCAGTGACTTTTCGCATTGAATAAGTACTCATATACAACTGAATCTCTTATTTCCTCTCCATAAGAACTATATTCTCGATTTCTTTTAACTGGTTCTAACTTTGAAGTTGAAGTAACTTGAACAGAACCTATTCCTTCATATTCTTCCAAACTTGTAGAAAAAGAAACCTTATAGTATTTCTTATCTATCTTTTTAAAAATCATATACAGTACGTTATCATCAACTTTATTATCCTTTCTAAATTCTTCATATATATTAGGATACTTCATTTGAACATACTTGGTTAGTTTACTAGACCATAATAATTTTGTCCTAGCTTTTTCTCCCAACCCCTTTCTAATCCTAGCAAGATAGTCTTGTTTCATAAACTCTAGAGTTATTTGAAAATTGCTATTTTCCTTCATTACATCTATCTCAAAAAAAGTCCTTATATCAATAGGAATACCTGTTTCATTATTAATAAAAGAGGATTTATCCATTTTTTTCATAGCAATATTATTTGATTTTAAAGCCCATGAATGTTTACTTATTTCTTTTTCTTTTAAAGCTGAATTAACCATACTATTTAGATTCATCATCATTCTCCTGTTCTTGATTATATTTAGAATCAAATAAGTCTTTAAGGTTTAAATAGAAGAGCGAGACTTGTCTCAATTCATATACTATCATAATATTATTAATAAGCTACAAACCTAATGATACAAAGGATTTAAGCCATTTTTATAATATTTTGCTGATACTTTCAAATCCGAATCTAATAAGTATGATATAACGATACAAAAGCAAATAACAGGTACATTTTATTTTATTAAAATCAGGTTACAAAAAACGTTACATTTAAATTGCATATCAAGTGCTAATGAAATATTGATTTTATTAAAAACACTCTTAGCTTAGTCCCTTTAGCAAACAATTCTAGAGACTCCATTTTTCTCCTTATAATGAGCAGAGAGTTGAATCTGTACTATCCCGTAAGTCATGTCCTGCTTCGTAGAAACAAAAGTAAAGATAAAAAAAACCTCCCTAAGGAAGTCCATTTTTAATTATATAGTGTTATTGACGGTTCAAGTATTTGTTCTTCACTTACTTTTCCTTGATAGCTCTTAGAATTGAACCAGTTGCTATTAACATCGTACCTGCTACAAAGAATGACGCACTAAGTACAAAGAAACCTGTAAGTACATTTGTATTGATAATATAATTATACGCATCTCCGCCTACGTAGGCATATTTATTCGAATCGGTATATGTTTCAGAATTTTGATATCCTCCGAGTCTATCGAATCCTAAGAAAAGTAATACTGCTGAATGAATGTAAAAGATAATTGCCCAAATTGTCCATTTTTTTGTTTTCACGATAATTCTCCTTTTTGTGTCTGTTACTAATTAATTAATTTATTTATACAGTTTAATTGTTTTTTATTAGAATGTAAATCATATTAATCTCGATTTTCTTGGCCTCAACATCTATTCCTAGCTTATCAACTTCTGATGTTAATTGATTCTTATTATCAACAAAGTTTAAAACCTCTTAGAACCCTGTCCTTCTATTGTCAAGTTTCTTTCGCTCAGCATCTATGCCTTCTTTAACATTTCTCTTTATGTTTGTTAATTCATTCTCTTTATCATCAATTTTCTTTTACAGCTTCCACACTCTCATATTTCTTTCTCGGACACTCAACATTTCCATACCATGTGTCTGAACCAACCTATACCTATTCTCTCCACAAGTCCTCCTCCGATTGTGAAAATCCCCCCAAAAGGAATGAGTCTCCTCATTCTCCTTCCCGTTATACAGACAGCTAAGAACATAAATTTGTGGCCACAAATGGTCACAGAACTTACAATAATCATTACCATTTCAATAGAATTTTGTTTATATAAATCAGTAAAAATGCATTTAAATCAACGTTCATCCCATAATTTAACTAGGAGAGCGCCACCTTGACAGGGAGGAGATCTTGAGTTCGAGCCTCTCCGGGGGCATAGTTGTAGAAACCGTGTCAAATTAATGTTTGATGCAGTTTTTATTTTTCGTTGACTTAACATTGACTAGTTGCTCCACTTCAGTAGAGTTCTCATCATACACACGCTTTGCTGCACTTAATTGTTGTTCTAAGTTGTGAACGACCCTACCCGTCATTTCCATTTGCTGACGCAGTTGTTTCTGCGCTAATTCCAATTTATCCGCTTTACTAGCATTTTGAAGTTTGAATGAGCTTGTCAAACGCTTCTGTTCAGCTTCAAGTTTCTTAGAATTCTCTTGTAAATCCAGTAAAGTTCCGCGTGCTTCCATTTCTGAAATATTACCAACAACAAAGTTAGCAAAAGCTGAACGAATTTCCTTTTCTTTTGCCTTAGTTGATTTTGCATTACGAGTAGATAAAGCCGACTTAATAGCTGACATTGCTGCTTGACGTTGTTCCGAACTTACAGCACTGTTACCTACTGGGTTTCCAGAACGTCCTTCTCCACCTTCTCCAGATCCAGATGAACTCTCGTCTCTAGAAGAACCGCCTTCATCGTCTTCACCAGAACCCTCACCTTCGTCACCTTCACCATCATCTTCAAGGTTGGCTAGAGCATCCGCGACTTCTTGTAATTGCTTGTTAATTTCATCGATTTCTTCTTGAATTGCCGGTAAATCTTCAGTACGTAATTCTACTAATCTTTCATTGCTTCGTTTTTGTAATGCTAATAATAATTGTCTATTCATTTTACTTTTCCCCTAGGATTTCATTTATTTATTTATTTATTTATTTAATCATTTTCATTCGTTGTTCTATTTCTTTACCAATCTCTTTACTGCGAACTAAAGATACTTCCGTATCGTCATAAGCTGGTATTGAAACAACTGATATTTCATAAGGGTCTACTTCTTTAATGGTCCTTTATGCTGGTTCAACATTGTAATCCCAATTTTCTTCTGTTATCCAAAATCCAAATGAGCATTGATTGATATCGCCCCTGGACATATTTTCTGCTAAATCTCAACCAACAGATGTATTTGGTAATTCAATTTTGAATTTAAGTCCTTTTTCATCCTCTCCTAGTCGTAAATTACCACTTTTTGTTCTACCGAGGACATTATCCCAGTGCTTGACCAAGCAAAAATAAGGCTTCTTTATGAGAAAATAGCCCAGCTTGGGTTAACCAGGAATTAATTAAGTTAGTTATTACTTTACGCCTTACTTTAAAGTTGTATTTATATAATAAAAAGCACCTATTAATATAGGTACTTTAATTTATTGAATATTAATGTGATAGCTCCCAATATGGCAAACACAACCAAACAAAAAATAACCGGTTGCTTGAGCAATATCACCCATGCATTTAATAGCATATCAATTTGAGACATGTAATCACCTCCTGTTTTTCATCATACAATAAGAGGTGTTACAAATATCTTTAAATTAAATTATAAAAATATTAATATTTTATTACAATTCTTTACAATATAAAAAGCACTCCCATAAGGAATGCTTCAATACACACATATACATACATTCATTTTATAATCCTAACTTCTCACCAAAAGCTTCCCGAAGGTATTCTTCAAAAACCTCTGTCGTAAATTTTTCATTACGACCTACAGCGAACAATTCTCCATCTTGTACAACAATCGTATCTAGAGAAGTTTTTTCCTCATCATCTATTTTACTGATTTCAATAGTATTGTTATCAGTATTAACCTTTGTTCTCAAAGTAACATTTTCTATTACAAAAGTTGATTCTGTTCCATATTCAATGATAGAATAATTCGGGTTTTTAACCTTAGCCACTTTACGCTTTAATTCGTTTAGATAAAGATAAATTATGTTAAAATGTCCATCTGATACAATCTTTTCATCTAAATCTTCACCTAAATATTGTTTCGCTTTCTCCGCAAATTTATTTTGAAAACTCATGCTCTCAGCATCCCTTCTACAATTACTATTGGAATTATAAACCAATGTAATTATAGCATAAGTAGAACGTACATTCCTACAATAAACTATTATAATAGAGCAACCGTGCACCAGTTGCCCTTTCGTCAAAATCTTATGTTATTACTATAATTGATATTTTCAAGAGTTTCGATTCACTTTAGGAGTGAACCTAAATGATACCATTCCTTTTTTACGATTTATCTCAACATCTAAAAAATTTTCAATCCTCAGTATTCCCTATAACAAACATTCATTTTTTGTAAATCAAGCACCTAACTAAGTTTATGTTGAATAACATAAATTATAAATTCTAAGGAGGTATAAACTTTCTATGTATTATCAAGATCCCCTGAATCTCAATGAATTCTATTTCAGAGAACCACCACCTACTACCCCACCCCCAACCCCACCAGCTGTTGCACCAACAATAACACCTGCAATGCTCATAGATCAACACCATGCCTTTACAACGGATGTAACAACTCAAGGTAATGAATTAATATTTCGCCAAAAACTCTTTGATTTACCATTTGATGTTCCAGAAGTAAAAATGTCTTGGGAAAATTGTGAAGGCTGGACATGGTTCATTTGCCCTACAACCACAGATCCCTTAAAAAAATGTAAAAAAACATACACTTATCCTTGCTGGAAAAAGATGACAAGAACGACTAAACATAGTTATTATTTAGTTGTTCGAATACCTGCCAATATAGTTGGTAATTATCAGCAACAAATAAAGCAATGCCACGATAACGCTGTTAACTTAGCTAGGGACTTTGTGCAACGTGCTGCTTTAGCTGGTGCTGCAGGTGCTGTTTTAGCCGGAAACCCGATCCAAGCTCCTTTTGCTGCCATCCAGGAAGCAGCTAAAGCATTTAGACCAGCTACTAACTACTATTTACAATTAATGCAACTTTGCGCAGAAAGATTTGGAGTTAAACTCCAAGCTAGCAGTATATATGTAGATCATGTATCTCAAAGTACAAACTGGAGTTAATTAAAGTTGATCCGTTACCTAGATTGTTCAAACATTATTAAAATAGAAACAAAGGTGTAAACTAGCAACTACACCCTTGTTTCTATTTTACCTCCTATAATTTAAGATAAACGCAGCTTTTGAAATAACCAATTTTTAAAAATCAATAACATCCTTATTACTTTCTTCCTGATTCATTCTCAAACAGTTATATAATACCTTCTTTTTCAACAAATTTAATCAACCGAATTATTTCAGCATGTTTCTTTTTTATATGACTAGAACTATAACTAATTTCTTCAGCTATTTGCTCCAACGTCATACCGTACACATATTTCATTTCAAGTATTTTATTATCCAAATCCTTAAACTTACTAATTAATTTTTTCAGTTTATACATATCATTCATCTTATGTGCTAATTCATATTCAATTGCTTCAATTCGTTCTTCTAATTTCTGATAGTCTTTCAGCCAGTCAAACAAATGATGATTCACCTACTTTTAGTTATTTATTTTTGTAATTTTATATTGTAAAATAATAGAAAAACAGGAAGGAAATTTTCAAATGGAAAATCCGGCTCATAAATTACATTCTCTCTTAGATCAAGCTTACAACATTTGTGCAAACAGTAATTCAACTCCCTCTTTTAGGAGTACCTGGTCTCAAGTATTTGAAATTGACCCAAATGATACTTCAGCTCTAATGGCTTCAATGAATTCAACACTTAATCTTTTTTTAGTTACCAAAGACTATATTCAACAAAACAAACGATTAAATAATGAAAGGAATATAAACTTCTTAAGTACAATTGAGATCGCTCTTTCGACAATAAACTTTGAAGGTTCTATGGATAAATTCCAAAGGAATATAAACAATGAAACATTAACTGCATTATTTTACATAGGTGAGTCTATGAGCTTAATTTATGATCTTAATGAAACCCAAATTAACGGTGAGGAAATTAGTGATTTAATCAATGAGATTGATAAACTAGTAGAAAGTATAACATCCTCTACTCTCCCGGAGGATGTTAAATTACTATTATTTAAAAACTTGGATTCAATAAGATCCTCCTTAATTTCCTATAAAATTTCTGGTGCTGATGGTATGAAAACAGCATTAGAACAAACTATTGGTTCACTATTCATACATAATGAACTTATTACACCTGTAGCTCAAGATGAAAATGTTAAAGGTATCTTTAATATTATTGATAAAATGAATACTGTTTTATCAACAGGAGTTGCAGTTAAAGATTTAGTTGGACCGATTATCGGGCTTTTACTTAAATAATTTTAATTTTTAACTTCCAGGGAACTTTTATATATCGTTCCCCTTCCTTTATCTTCTCTTGCTTTCTATCTAAAAACTATAAATCTCTTAAAACACGTTTATTTCCCTTTCTAAGACGTTTCGCTGTCTTTATGACCAATTTTATGAAAGAAAGACAACTTGATTTCCCCTCAATCTGATAAGCTATTTTTTGACAAAATGAAATTTTTACTCCGCTACACTTTCACCCTCGATAAGTTTTAACTGACCAGGATTAATTTCAGTTGTTCCATCGTGTTTAATGTTGTATTCCATACCTTCATGTGGCTCTTCATAGAACTCATCAATCGACATTTGAGAAGGCTCAAGAATGATATCAACATTTCCACAAGCGAAAGGTCATTTTTATTTGGTGGGCTGAACTGACTGATACATGTGACAATAAATTTAGGTATCTGGCTATGAAAATACAACTAATTCGTGATGACTTAGATAATTATCAGTGAAATTAAGCCTGTACATGTGGAATAATCCCCCTCTGTAAACGGCTTATATACTCTAAAACCCTAGATGTTCCTCTACCTCTTAGATCTGAATTTTTTAGACACCTTGCGAACCAAACTCCCTCCACTCGCGCAGGAATCATGAATTTATTTACTCATACTTACTAAATTGCATAAGCTATCGTACCCACATACACTTTCCAAAAAAATTATCCATTATACTAGCTAAGCCATGCAAGATATCCTTTCTGCTCATTTCCCATGTAAATATACGTAATAAAGCGACACTGAAGTTATTTATGTTTAAAAGTAAAAAAAAGTATAACCCCGTTCTATAATTAGGACGAGGTTATATTTAAAATCGTTCAATTTTTGATGTAAGATATTCACTACCAAAAAATATAACAATAAATTTGTTTAAAAATGACTTCTTTGGCTCTTATATATATTTCTTCTTGAGCGTTTATACATTTTCAGTGTAACTAACCAGCTAGTAATTGTGATTCCTGCAAACATTAATAGCAAATTACTATACAAGTGAGTGGACAGATCAGCATTCATAGGTAATAATTTTCGATTTAGCAAATGGATCGATAATAATCCACCTACAATCGCAATACCCATTCCTTCTGATAGAAAGCTTGTGAAATTAAGCAAACTCATTCCAGCACCTGTTTCCTTTTGTTCCAAACTACTTGAAACGATGGTAGAGATAACTGTTTTCGTAAACGAAAGCCCGCCAAAAACAAAAATTACTATAATTGTTATGAGCCAAGGCGTTGTTTCTATAAAAAGGGCTGCTACTAAAAAGCTTATAGAAAGAAATGCAACTCCAGTTGTTAATACAAATAAAGAACCCTTCTTATCAACAAGCACTCCACCAATATAACCGAAAACGATAACACTCATTGCTCCAGGAAAAATAATCCCACTTCCAATTGTGGCAGTACTTAATTGGTAAACATCTCTCATCATATAAGGAACCATAGAAATAAATCCTGCTACGGTTCCCAATATAAGTCCTCCACAAATGATTCCAATCATAAATGATATATTTTTTCCTAGCGAAGGATTAACAAAAGGATTAGACACTTTCCTAATATGTTTAACAAATATCAAGAAACATATAATGCTAACGACTAGAAAGGAAATTCTATAAGATGTCGTAAACATTATAAAAAATACAATACCGACGGACATGAATATTATTCCTTTAACATCAATACTTCCTTTTATTACATCTTCCTGTTTCAATAATTTTGCAAGGAAGGGAACAGTAATAATCGTTACAACAGGCAAAAGCAGTATATAAGACCAATGAGCATATTCAGCAATTACTCCACCAACAAATGGTCCGACACCTTCTCCCATTGCTACAATGGACCCAATAAGACCAAATGCTTTACCACTATTTTCTTTTGGAATATAGCGTGCAACAACAACCATTACAAGTGCTGGAAATGCAGCTGCGCCAGCTCCCTGAATAAACCGAGCCAAAATAAGTACAGAAAAGAATGAGTGTCCAACAAACCCGATAACTGATCCGAAGCAATTCACTATAATTCCAAATAAGAGTAGCTTTTTGATGCCTAACTGATCTGATAGTTTTCCATATACAGCTGTTCCTATAGAAAAAGTTAATATGAATGCTGTGTTTATCCAGTTTATACTTGCTGGTTCCTTATTAAAGTCACTAGCGATATCAGGTAATGAAACATTCAAAACCATTTCGTTTAAAACGCTGAAAAAAGAAAGAACACAGAGCCATAATAAAACTTGATTATGGCGTAATATTGAATGTGAATGAGATGAATTCACACTTTACCCTCCAATAATAAGGGTAGACGTAGTTTATAGGGTCATTGATACGCTTTCCCTCTTTAAATGTACCCAATTATATTTATTGCACTTCATAAATAATTCCTCCCCAAAAATGATTTATATATTATATCACACATATATAATTTAAAATAAAACATATTCTACAATACGTTGTGCATAGATAATAAATTAATCCGACAATCCGGAAATAACATATTTGAGCATAAAGAAATAAAATTCCTTAAAGAGAAGCAGGTTGAGGTTCTTGAGAGTCAAGCTTATTTTGAAGCTGTGGCAAAGATGATTGAACAAAACAATTTAATTCTTTTAGAACAGATGAAAGCTCTACAGCTAATTCAGAAATAACAAACTTATGATTGATTAATTCTACATATGCTTCCATAAATAATGTATCTTTATTTATAACATCAGCCTCTGTTTTTACAGGGGCTTTTTTTATGCGTTGATTCATATTTTGAATTTGAATGGTTTCTTTCACATGTACGAATAGATCTTCTAATAAACCTGGTGTAGACTCTAATTCTTGTTTTTCAATTTCCTCTGTGACAGCACTTATAAATTCCCATAATACTTTTGCACCTAGTAGTTCTGCTAATCGTTTTTCACGCATTTCAAATGTTTTCATGTTCATGCAAATACACTCCTATTATTTATATATAATGATAAAATATTATTTTTTAGTTAAAATTTCCTAAAGCACTTTCCAAACTTACATTTCTAAAAAATAACTACATAATCTTAAAAATCTAATATTATTCAACACACTTCGTGTTGTTCTGAATCAAAAAAAATTGTTTGGACTGTAACACCATAAAAATTCGCTAATTTTATTTTTATATTATCCCGTGGAATTCTCTGACCATTTTCATACATTTGCAATGTACTAACACTGATTCCCACAGCCCTTGCCACTTCTTCTCTAGATTTTTCATTTCTTAAATTAATTAGATTTTTAGCCACTCTTTCATAATTCATGTCTTCTCCCCCTAAAACCACATTTCGTGTTGTTATTTAAAATATAAACTGCACACTTTGTGTTGTCAATAGATACTAATTATCAACTTTTAAAAATTTTAATTATTTAACACATATTGTGTTAATATATTATCAGGTGATAGAATGAAAACGTTTGGAAATATAATTCGTGATTTAAGAAAACAAAGAGGAATTACACAAAAAGAACTTGCTCACTCGCTTCAGTTAAGTGAAAGTACAATTGGTATGTACGAACGGAATGAACGTCAACCTGATTACAATACCTTGATACGTATAGCAGATTACTTTAATGTATCTACCGATTTTCTTCTAGGGCGAGATTTTAATGTTACAGAGGACGGAAACAAAATAGAACTAGATCAATGGCTAGAAGATATAAAATTTGCACCTTCCCAAAAGCGTGAAGAATTAAAACGGTTTTGGAAATTTATAATGCAAGAAGAAAAGTAATCAAATAAACCTCCACCTTGACAGGGTGGAGGTCGTGAGTTCGAACCTCTCCGGGGTCATAGTTGTAGAAACCGTGTCAAATTAACGTTTGATGCGGTTTTTATTTGTTTAAGCAACTCTCCAAATGAGCCAGTGGTCACAGAATTGGTCACATCGCCTACAAAATCTCTTCTACTTTATTAACTGCATCTTCTTGCATCGTTGGTAATACATGCGAGTAAGTATCTAAAGTAATTTTGATGTTACTGTGTCCTAACCGCCCAGAAATCACCTTCACGTTCACACCTTTAGCTAATAGCAAAGTCGCATGTGTATGACGTAAATCATGAAATCGAATCTTCGGAACAGCTGCTTTCTGAATCAAGGCGTTTAAACTTCTTCTCACATTAGCAGGATTAATTGGCGTTCCAGAAGGAGTACACATCACCAAGTCATTATCTTGGTATTCCTCACCTTGACTCAGCTTCTCTTTCAATACGACTGCTCTATGCTTCTTTATCTTTGCTACTGTAGATGCAGGTAAAAGTATTTTTCTTAAACTTGATTTCGTCTTTCCTCCAAGCAAGAACGTCTTTCCATCATGACTTAACGTTTGGCTAATGGTTAAATGTTCCTTTTCTAAACCAACATCTTTCCACCTCAACCCTAGCAATTCAACCTGTCGCATTCCAGTCACCAGAGCCATATAAAAAACAATAGAATACCTGCTATCCTGCGTAGCTTTTAAGAACAACTGTACTTCCTGTTCATTCCAAACGGTTAACTCTTCCTTATCACCTTTAGGCAACTTGGTTTTCGCTGCAACATTTTTGGTGATTAACTCCAAATCTATTGCATGTTCAAGAGAGTTCCGAATGAGTTTTATTATCTTCTCAATTGTTCCTCGCTTTAAGCCTTCATCTCGCAGCGAATTAACGTAGTTTTGCATATGCAATGCTGTTTTAACTTAGCTAGTTTGATATTGCCTAGAGAAGGGATGATACGACTGTTTAAGTACCCTTTCAGTACCTTCGCCGTTTGGATGCCAACACTGTGCTTCTTGGTATTGAACCAACTTTCCAGATATTCACCATAAAGTAGCTTACTAGGTTCTACATATATTCCAGTATGAACTTCTGAAAGTATCATAGTTAAAGCATTTTCTGCTTCTTTTTTGGTGATAAATCCCCTTTTCTTTTTTTGCTTTCTTTTACCAGTTAAAGGATCTATACCAATATCTACAATATAAAAATACTTTCCTGTTTTCTTATCTTTTTTGACGCTTCCTTTCATTGTTAAGAGCCTCCTTGGAGTCCTTAACTGTACTGTTGTATATAGTAATTTTATTATAGCGGATAATTTAAATATCTATGAAGTTTAATAATCACACTTGCAGCCAAAAATATGCTTTTGGAGTTGTGAACAAAGGTTTCCTTCGATAATAAAAATAATACTAAATATCAAAAATCCTACCTCCAATAAAGGAGATAGGATTTTTTAACTTTAAGAGAATCATAATTACTTCATTTCTTCTTCTGTTCACGTTAGGCATTTTTCCCCCTTAACTACTTCTAATTGTTAAAAATATACACGTAATATCGGTATCTAAAATAATAGATTACTTCACTTGATTATGTTTAGATTTCAAGTATAAAGTAGTATTTCAATATTAAAAGTTGTCTTAACAACATTTTCTCTTTCCTAGCTTTAACAGATGATGACCACATCCACTTATAGCATGCTAATGACAATCTATCTACAGGCTTTTATTTCTTGAATAATCATCATATCTTCCTAGGTAGTTTATTAAGCTGCTCTTATTTTTGATGAAACTTTATTATTATAATTTCTTATTCAATACTTCTTTTAAATCCTGTATAAAATCTTTTACAGCCTCAACGTTAAGTACATGCTCAAACAAAATAGGACTTACAGTTTTACTATTTAAGATATAACGTTCTAATTTATATAAAGATTCATTAGCTAAAGTTCCTTTATTATCAAATTCTTTAAATAAATCTACAAGAAAATTAGGTGTTCTTAAGAAAGTTTTATTCGTTTGCACAAAATCAAAAAGTTTCTTTAAATCCACAAACTGTATAATGGAGGGTTTTAAAAAAATAATAGGTGCATCTCCACCATTATTTTTAAACTTTCCCTTTAGATGTCTAGTATCTTCATCACTAATTAAAACAGTATCATTCTTCGCAAACTCTAACGCATTAATTACCTTTTCAGAGAATACTAAGCCTCCAATGATAATGATGTTAATCTTCAGATAACCAAGCTCATTTGATAGGTTATAGCGTTCAGATATTACTTTAAACATTTCTTCGTCTCTTTTACCTTCAACATACAAGTCTAATTCAGATGATTTCGTCTTCGTTGTCAGATTTCCTTTATCTTGTTTAGCTTTTACTACTTTCTCATTTGCTGTTCTATCTAAATCATCAAACACAGAAGAAATACCAGTTATTCTTCCTGCTCTTCTGAATAATGGAATCCAACCATTTGTATCCCCCCAAACAACAGGTAAAGTACAATTTGGTGTATTATACGGAAAAACTATAAGCGCTCCAATCCCTTTATATCCCAATCCACTTTTATTTGTATTCTTTCCATATTCAATTATTTTTTCTTTTAATACGTTTCGTTGGTCAAAGTTAATCCCATTATAAAATGAGGAGTCTAGAGAAGTAATAGTATCGATTTCTGTGTATTCATATGCGGCAAAAGCATTAACTCCAATCTCTTCATTTATACGGTCTAAACCTTTTTTCATACCACATACCGCTAAAAGAAATACTCTTAATTCGGGATTTATTATTATTAATGATTCCCTCAATTTATTTATTTCTTTTACAGCTGTATCACCACTAGCAATTACATCATCCACTAGAACTATATTCTTAATCTCTTTATTCTTAATCATTTCTATATGTGATTCATGAATGAAGTTATTTTCAGATATACCATTTAAGACTCTGAAGTGATAACTAATCATTGAACCACTCTTAGATGCATCCCCTAGTCCAGCATACACAGTATTTTTCTTACTAATACTAGAACCTTCCTTATAAGCGGCCCTATTCAACTTGCTATATGCTATTTTTATAGCTTCATTAACGTCATCAAAGCCTAATACATTTAGGTTTCTAATTATTCTTAGTGCTAAGTCAAAATCTTCTACATCAAACTGTAATATCCAATTCAAAACATCTTCACAACTTATTTTTACTGGCCAATTCGATGCTATTTCCCTAATTTCATCTAGATTATTTTGTATTAATGTTGAATACTTCATTATTTCCTCCCCTGTTCCCTATCAATATATGTAGCATTTTAATCACATAATTATTTTACCATCTCTTCAATATACATCTTATTAATTATATACTTTGATTCACACCTAATAAAATCAAAACTTTATTAATAAATGCATTTTTAGCAAAAACAGCATAGTAACTTTATACTACATAAAAAAACAGTGAGCTTATACACTTATCACTGTTTTTTCATTTATATCATTTTCGCGTTTTTGATTTCAGATAAAACCTTAAAATCTATTTAAACACACGGCACATGAGTATAATTTAAAGTTTTAATTTCCCGTTTTTCTACTTTTGTACAATTTAATAAATCAGGGTCAAATACCATTAAGTTATATCCATCTGTACTTAAAGTACTCTCAAATACTATACCATCATAACCTGCTGATTCAGTTTCATTGAGACTCTTAATAAAGTCAACAATAAACTGGGTAGGTAAATAATCCAATTTACTATCTCCGCTACGAACAGGCTTAGATATCGCCTTATTCATTTCATTAAAAATGTCTAGATTTATTGCATACACTGTAGGATCAGTAAACCTAAAAACATCTAAGCTTTTCAGTAATCTAAAATCAACCACTTTTAGGTCTTGCCTTATTGGGAACGTCCCTATGTACACTGTATCACTCAAGCTTGGTCGAATTTCACTAATAACAGTTCCTCTATCACTTGCTAAATATAAGTGACTAATCCCTTCTGAATTCGCTCTTCCTGCTGTTGCATACTCAGAAGGAGGCGCTCCCATTTTATCTCTATCTAACTCCTCATTATTTGAAATTCTAGCTCTATAAAAAGTTTCCTCTTCAACAATTGTTGTAAGCCTTTCTAGATAATCTTTTAATACCTCATAATTAACATGATTCGAATGAAATCTATTTTCATGTTTAATATATTTCACAAATTCTGCCCATGAACATCCTTTTAGTACTGAATTCTTCTCAAGATAACTATCATTCATCCATTCTATAATACCCACTTGATTATTTAAGAGTTGAATTTTATCCGAATACTTATATTCAAGGAGTGTATTTAAAAATAAATGTATCCTACTACCATCAAGATTATTAAAAATGTTCCACTTTTTTTCGAATTCATCTTTAATACTGATTAGTTTATATGGAGAATAACCATCAGAAATCAAGTCTGTCCCTAATTTAAATATGCTTAAAATATCATTAAACAAATCATCTAAACCTTTGTCATGGTCGTTGTGCAAGTTATATACATAAACATTGTTACTACCACAACAGCTGCAATTACCAAGTTTATTTAAACTTTTTATAATACTTTTAATTTCTGATGACATAAAACATCTCACACAACAATTCATACATACCCTCCTTAATCTAATAATCTACCAATTAATTCTAAATGGTGCATTATAGATAATTTCTTTAGGGTTGGTAGACCAGGGTATGTTCCTTCCCTATGGTGCTGCATAAAACACTGCATAGCAAAAGTATTCATTCTTTCATCTGGTGTAAATGATTGATACCACTGTATTAATTTCTCCAAAGCTTCCGAAAACTTACCTGCAGGGTCACTTGTATCATCGTTAGAATCTGAAACAAAGTGCATTATTTCTAAAGCATCTTCTGCGTTTGGATAAACAATATGAATTGCAACTGCATAGGGAGCAAAACCACCTTCATTATATTCTTCCCCAACTACAGAAAAATCTGAAAAACCAATATATCCTTCATCTCGGAAGAAGCGATGTTCCTCTGAAAAAAATTCATTCTCTTGTTCCAAGTAGTCTACATTCCGAGGAAGTTTGTTAAATTTGTCATCTAACCCCACTAATTCTTGACCACTTAATTGCCTTCTAAATGAATTATCAGATGGAATCACATTAAAACGTGCTGCTACATCATTAAAAATTTCTCTGTAAGAGCGCACAAGATTTCTTTCAGAATGTATAATTGCTAAATCTCCTAGCTCCACATCAAACTCTTGTTGTAAGTCTGCTATCTCACTCATAGAATTTCGATTTAGGTGATGCCCGATAATAACAGAATTAGATAATACCATTTCTGTAAACTGGGTATACATACTAGGTAAAGCTAGTTCACCTGTGAATGAGCCAACTTTCGGATTTGATATAATTATTAATTCTCGATTATTGTCTTCAAATGCCTTGACCGTAGATAATAAAGTAGAGCTTAACTTGATAGGCTCAATAATCGGTATAACTCTGTCACTTAACAGCTCTCTAGTTTGTAATTCCCTAAGTGCCAATAAATCATATTGTCTCCCTCTAATAATTGGAAAATACATTCCCTCTCCCCCTAGCCTTATGTTAATTTGTCATATATCTCACGCAACTCTTTTTGCTGAAAGTTTCCTGTGTAAATTAGCCATCTTATTGGCACAGGAAACCCTTTTAATACTTCATAATCTTCTATAAATATTCTTTTTCTTAACTGATTCAATACCAATCCCTGTGCTTCCTTGATGTTTAGGGTTTTGAACCAATGAAGAGACGTTTTAAAATACTGCACAGGTTTTACATCAGGTAAACATCCAAATTTTAAAAATAAGATTTCTTCATATTCTTTTTTCCTCAATAATTTAAATAAAGCTTCGTGATTCAGACTGTTATCATTATCAATAGCCTTTTTTCTAACACTTAGGTTTACTCTATCTGTCAAAACAATGATACCTACTGATGGATTTGACTCTTTCACAACTTTATAAACAGGGTAGTAATTCTTCTCAGAAGTTACAACGTATATTTCACTAAAGGCTCTAACGTAATCTTCTAATTGGTACACTAACCTTTCCAGATTATCAAGGTCGGTCTTAATCTCATAAACTTTCCCCTTATTATGATTTATTAGAACAAAGTCCGCCTTCGATTTCCCAACTACCACTTCACTAAAAGCTGCAGTCGTATTTAAACTATACTTTCCCAATACTAGCTTATTAAACAAAGTATTTTTAAAGAAAAACTCATTCCTATATCTTTTTGTCAAAACATCATAATTTCTTTCAAGTTCTTCATTAAATACTTTTTTATCAAATTCTTCCATAAATAAAGTATCTATTAAATATTTTTTGCTAAAAAATCTATTCAAATACATATAATTCATACTAATCACACTTTCTAAACTACTTTACTCAATCAGTTTAACATGTTCAGCGATTAGTGCAAAAGTTATTATGTCAGAACTCCATTATATGTTTACTTGACATATCCTTCAAAAAATAATTGATGCTCGTCAATACTTATTTCACCCTTAATTATTTCGATGAAAATTCAAGAACTACTTCTAGCCCTCCTTAAGATTTAACAACAGGTAAATTATACCACAAACATTTTAAAAAGAGGAACTCTCTTTATATACTACTATCATAATAACATTTGATTTGATTCTGCATCTGCTCAACTTTATAAAAGACGGGTTTTATTAATTTATGAAACAACGTCGTTAAATCCTGCCCCGTATTCAATCACCCGCTCCAAGATACAAAAAAAGTAGTCTCAATTTAGAGACCCTATTTATCACATCTGACCATATCTAATCCTATGAAATACTTCAAAGAAGATTGTTTGTGGTTCGTTCTAATTTGACAGGCTGTCCACCCTCAAATTGATTCTCCCATTCCTTGTGTTCTCGTTGTTTTTGATGTTCATATTCATCTATTATCTCTTTTGCTGTAACCTTTCTTGTCCTATGTCCCAAAACAGCATCAAGCGTCATGTGTTGCATAACATCATCACCATACTTTTCTTCATAAACCCGAATCTCATCTCTAATGGTTTGCATAGCATCAAGATATTCATAATCCGTAATTTCTGTACAATATCCAATTTCCAGAAATTCTTTTTCGTATTCATGGAATTCTTTTTCAACATAATACTTGGAAGGCTCGATATTTGGTTTGGCTTTAATATTGTTGCCTTGCTGTGCTAGATTTTCTAATTCAACCTATCTAAAGGTTTGATTTTGATTGTTTTGTACTTTCTTGGTCAATTCTATATGTTGTTCATTGTTCACGCAGGGTTCATAATTACGAATTCCATTCTTAACACTTTTCTCATGTTCTGCCTTCACTGAGAGTGACAGTCCTAGCTGTTCAAGTTCTTTCCTTTTAGATTCATCAATCATTTTTTGAACTGCTTTAATTTCATCGGATTCAGTGACACTCATGCCATGTAATTAAAGATGGAGGTTTCTAATACACTCAACATATTTATCACTCTCAAGTAGTGCTATATAAGGAGATTTCTCTTTTCCCTTAAAATAAGCCCCTTCTTCCATACGGCGCTCATTAGATGCGATGATTTCTTCCTCTGATGTACCGAGTGCTATCAGTAACTCTTTCACATCTTCTTCAAGCTGAAGTTTCTTGGCATGCTTCTTCTCGAAATAATGGAATAAGTCATATTACCAATCCGTTTCTTTTTCAAATCCTACTTTTTAAACGTCATCAATGGTAATCTGAGAAAAATCTTGTTTCATTTTCTGTATTCGATTAATTTTATCCGCATAAACAAGCTTAAATTTATCTTTAAAATCATCTTTATCAGATGAAAGCTTCATGATAGAAGTGAGTCCCTCTAAATGACTCCGCAAATATTGAATCCCTTCATCTGAGAGATGTTGAAACAAACGAAATTTACGGTCAACGCGTCCTGTCTGACTATTGTAGATAAGGGGGTTCATTTCGTCTAATTTCTCGAAAACATCGGGTGGTAACATATCATATACATATGTTCTAGTAAATCCAGCAAAAAATTTAGGCCTTTTCTGCGTCGTTGGGTCATATGACAGACCATAAATACGAAAGATTTGTTCAAAATATTCACTATGAAATTCCTTAGAATACGGTCTTAACTCTTCAGATATGAACTCCTCTAATAAAACTTGTAATTCATCTTTTCCTCTAACACTCTGATAATTTGTCGCTTCATCAATGAGAGCAGTAATTCCGACTCTTGCAAGGGAACGGAGTAATATCTTAGCCTTATTTAGTACATGTTGTTGTGAAGCGGTAATTAACCCTCTTTTCTCAGCCTCCATGTATATATCGCAGATTATTGGAATAGTATTCGCATCATACCACTTTCCAGTTTTCCCATTAAATTGAGCAACATCAAAAGGTGTAATAGTGTGTAGATGTTCTGGATACATATCCATTAAAAGCGCCGCTAATACTTTAGAGCCAATAATAGGAGGAAAGCCCTCAAGTCTTGTTTCACCTTTCCTTTTACGGTCGAGCGCAGCAAATAAACTGGTGTCTTTAATAACTCGTCGACCATCATTTAATACCGAACATTGTAGTTTAGTATCACCTATATACAAATCTGATTCAACCACTACGGCTCTTGGGATTTCAACAAAATGGTTGTAACTTAAATCATTGCAATACTTCTCAACGAGTTCTTGCTGCTCTCTATCGAAATAGCAATCTCCATTCTCATGGATAGCAACATAGACTTTCTCTTCATCCATTACAAAATAACCGACTGCTTTTGCATGAGGCATCTTTAAACACTTCTCAACATAGCTATGTTTTTTTATCTCCACACAGATTCCTCCTTCTTAGGTCCAGCTTTTTTAATATATTCTCTCCAGTAAGGACCATATTACAAAATTACAAGTTTCAAGGGGATAAAATTAATAACGCATAGAAATTTGTTCAGAATGAAAAGGTTCTTTCGTTTGTACAACAACTATCATTACACATATTATTGCTTCTCTCCCACACAGACAGAGAACATTTTTAATAACCTTTTGATATGTTTAATCTCCATACGTTCCTGTAAAATAAAAACTTTGCTTATTAATAAGAAAAACGAAGTTCTTTAAGCAAATCTACCAATAATTGTCCACCATCCAAATCTCGAAAATAGACACCATTATCATCTAACTCTGCGATTCTTAATTGTAAATCCAATCTTACTTTTGACAATTCCTTGATAACAACAGATTTTTGTTCTAAAGAAATTTCTTCAGCTAACGTAGTATCTACTCCTAACATTCTGTACTCTAACTCTTCTCTTCCAATCTCGTCTGTTAGAATGAGATGTATCAGTTCCCTATACCGCTCCCAGTAAAATTCAGATTTAATAATAAGTAAGGTTGTTCTTAAAGGATTAAAGTCAGAAAAGGTTTCACCAAGGTTCATACCTGTACTCTCCCGCAAATCTGTACAATACTGATAGAATCGAAATTGCTCCTTTAATACTTTTATAAATAAATCCATTTTCCTCATTTATTTTTCCCCTCTCCTATTTCTCACTAATCCCATGCGCCTTTTATAACCTTAATGCCAATCCCTTCTTCTGCAATTAACAATAGGGCTTGATGCATCGTAATTCCATTTTCATTTATTTTTTTGCTAAGTGGAGAATCATTCCACACCGCAAAAAATGTTTCTTCATTTAGCGTCTCCATGTGTTTCTTAATTAGTATATTTAAATCATCAAGCAAGCTTTGGATGTTACCAAAATGTTTCTTAACGTATTCTTCAACTACCTGTTCATTTGATTGCTCTTCATTATCAATAGACATTGTATATCCCCTCCTAATTTTTCATTTATTCCCAACCCCCTTCCATTTATTATATTATAAAACAAAGATTAATTATTTTCAAAATATTTAAAATAAAAATAATAAATAAAAATCCGCTGCAATACTGTATTAGTTATACAGTGTCACACTAACACATTAACTTTATGCTGTTAAAAACACCCCTATATAATTATATTTAAATAATTATTATTTTTTCATTTCAAATAAAAAACCACAATAATATTTCAAAATCTCTATTATAAATACCGTCCCACCTTATCCTCTAATGCAAAAAAAGCAAAGTACTCCCTCAATTCATACCTTTTTGTATCGTGTGATTTAGGGTACTATGTATCCCCTCTTTAGTAAAAGAACAGTAAAATGTGAAAAATAGCCCTCCACCGCACAAAAAAGGAATGAGTCACCCCATTCCCTTTACCATTATACAGACAGTTAAGGATATAATTTTGTGGTCACAAATGGTCACATAATTTACAATAACCATTGCTTTTTTAATAGAATTTCATTTGTATAAACCCTTAAAAATGCCTTTAAATCAACGTTTCTCCCGTAGCTCAGCATGGAGAGCGCCACCTTGACAGGGTGGAGGTCGCTGGTTCGAACTCAGTCGGGATCATATCCCCCCCCTTGATAGTCAAGAGGGTTTTGTTATGTAACAAATCCATACCTATTGTTACAACTAAATTTTTCTACTTACTGGTCAAGATTTAGTCAATAACTCTCCTTTTATCAACTGTTGTGCTTTTTTATGTAAATTTAAACTCCAGACTTTAAAAAACATATAAAAATACCACTCACTCTTAGAACGATGGATTAAATATAGTTGAAAATTCTTTAATAAGCTTGTTTATCATGAAATTATAATACATTTCTTCTCCCTTCTACCTCTAGTCTAAATAGAACCACACGTATCACCACATATTAGGTGTTATCTCAATTACTACGTTATAATGAGGATGAACATTAACTACAATTTTCTTCGACTAGATTATATGGAGGTAATTTTATGTTAACTTTAAAAGTCTTACCTGCCTTCAACGGTGATTGTTTATTAATTAGCTTTCAAGAAGGGGATGTTACCAGAAATATTCTTATTGATGGTGGTATTAGGAGAACTTATCCCAGACATTTAAGAAAAGAAATAGAAAAAATAATACATAGTGGACAATCCATCGATTTATTGATTGTAACACATATAGATGATGATCATATAGGTGGCATTATTGAACTATTTAGGGATTCAAAAATCGATAAAACAATTATAAAAAAGGTATGGTTTAATTCCTTTAAAACGATTTCAAATTATTATCCTGAAATTAATATAGAACCATTAGAGGTAAGTATTGATTTTGATAATAAAATGGGCGTTCGAGATGGTAATACACTAGAAAAAGCATTAAGTGCCCTGGACTGTTGGGAAAAGCAAGTCATTCATTTTAATAAAAAATTTATTGATTATAAACTTTTCAATTCCAAAATTACTGTATTATCACCTTTACATGAAGGGATAGTTGCCCTAGAAAAACTTTGGGAATCTAAAACAACACTAGAACCTAAAACCAAACAAGATACAAAGATGGCTCGAAAAGAAAATGATTATAAGAAAAGCATTGAAGATTTGTTAAAAAACAGATTTTCTGAAGACAAATCCATCTCTAACAGAAGCAGTATTTCGATTCTATTTGAATATCAAGAAAAAAAATTATTATTACTTGGTGACTCTCATCCTACAGATATAATATATTCTCTTAATCGTCTTGGTTATAATGAAACTAGGAAACTAAAAATAGATTTTGTAAAGCTTTCTCATCACGCAAGTAAAAAAAACACAAGTGTTGATTTGCTAAAAATCATAGAATGTAAGAATTTTATAATTTGTACCGATGGATCTAAACACAACTTACCGAATAAAGAAAGTTTATCTAGGGTAATTGATCATTTTTCGGGTGTTAATTTATACTTTAACTATAAAATATATGAAGATATATTTACTGAAGAAGAAATGAAAACTCACAATTTTGTTTGTTATCCGATTACAGACTTGGAGGTTTAACTATGGATTTACCTAATCATTACAGTAATTTATGTGTGAATATAAACTGCATAGACATTGATGGGAGTGGTGTGTTAATACAACCAACAAACGCTGATTTTACTTATGTACTCACAGCCGCTCATTGTTTACAGGGCACAAACCACACTCCGCAAGAATTTAATAAAGAAGACATTAAGATTAGTCAAATGAGTTCTACCGGACAATTGACTTATTTTCAAGTTTTAGATTATAAAATTGATCCTCTAGAAGACCTTGCAGTAATTATAATTGAAAAAAACAACAATTTTAATGAACTTATAACATTAGAAAAACAATATAGAGACAAAGTTACTATTTGTGGTTACCCAGACATATTTAAAGATAAGGTTAATCCGTTAGGTATTATTGATGGTGAAATAATATCTAATAGAAATGGTATCGAATTTAAGGCAAACCATTCATTAGCTACCTTCTATCGAGGAGACGATGCATACTTAAAAGGCTTTTCTGGTTCGGGGATTTTCGTCGAAACCTTCGAGAAAAAATTAGCATTGATTGGTATTTTTACTGAATTAAAACAAAAAGAAGCAGCCCACAAAGTTTTAGTCGGTGTACCCGTAGAAAGAGTAAATGTTTTACTTACATCTCATGATCTACCTAATATTCCGAATGCTCTTCCCTATTATATGGCTAACAGAATTTCTAATAAATATAAATATCTTTCCGAGTGGTCCAGAGATCCTAGATTAAATCAAACATCCTGGATGGAATTAGAATATTCCGGGATCCTAATACAGGAAATACAAGAACATTTCTTAGGAAAAGATGACATAAATATTCTTCACATTGTTGGTAGATCAGGTATCGGGAAGACACATACCACTATGCGTGCATGTGTTGAAAACCCTGAACTTCAAACTGTATTATATTTCCCTAGTTTTCGAGCATTCGACTATGAATTTCGCGAAACAATAAAAAATTCTTCTTCTTTATACAAAATTGTAATTGATGACATATCTCTTCAAGAATGGGAGCAGTTGAATATTGAATTCTCAGGATATGAACATAATATTCGTATTCTAACCATCGGTGTAGTACCTGAACATAAATTAGCACAACGTGAAGGGCTAAGAATAATTGTTCCACCAACTAACGATGACGTTCTTGGATTAATTAAACAAAGTGATCCTTCTCTTACTGAAGAGGAATGCACATATTTGATGAGATTATGTGAGAAGGATTTAAGATTATTAATACTCCTACTTACAGTAAACAAAAGAGAAAACGTAAGAAACATAGGAAATATTAGCACTATTGGATCTAGATTTGGGAGTATTGATAGTATTTTAACAAGAATACTTGAACAATTTGCAACAGATATTGGGGATATACCTAGATTTAAACAATTATATACAAAATTGTGTCTTCTTGTTGATATCGGAGTAAAAGGCTCTTTTCGAAATGAGCTAGAATACTTATCTAGCTACTTCAACTTAGATATTCACGAAATGAATCGCATACTTTTAATAGCAAACAGATGCTGGCTCGGAATTACTAAATCAGAATTCTTTGAGGCCTCCCCAAGAGCACTAGCTAGATTATTTTTTGAGACCGAAGGCTGGGGCTTAATAAATTCCGACCTTAGTAACTTTGTAAATGGTATGCCCACTATACAAATGCAGAAGCGGTTTATAAATAGAGTTGAAGAATGTGGGGAAAAAATTAGATTGGAGGCAGAGGCGGCATTAGCCGCCTGGTTTCGTGAAACTTTCCCAGAACCAAATTTAAAATTAATTAGTGATATAGAAAAATCTAAAATCTTCAAAGTATATACAGAGTTTTCTCCTGAATTAGGGCTAAATTGGTTAAAAACAGCTGTATTAAGTGCAACAAGTGAGCAACTATTAAACTTTGAAGGATCGAGTGGTTTTTTTGGAAAGAATAAATCTAGAAGATATATCGTTTGGCTGTGTGAACATTTAGCCAATTTTAAAGAGTATTTTTGGGATTGTGAAGAAATCCTGTTTAGGCTTGCTCAACACGAAACAGAAAAACACATTACAAATAATAGTCAAGGAGTTTGGGCAGGTTTTTTTGTACCAGTACTGTCAAATACAGAAATTCCTTTTAATGTGAGATTAAAACATCTGTTAAAAAGAATTAATGAAGCTTCACCTGATAATATTACACTAATTTTACAAGGCGTAAAACCAGTGTTTAATCATCAGTTCGCTAGTATGGTACCTCCTAAAGTAATAGGTGGAAGAGTAGTTCCTGAACAGTGGAAGCCGTCTTCTCCTGATGAATTAAATCAATTACTAAATATGGCTATTCAAGATCTTATTGATACCTTAAGAAAATTAAATTCCACAATTAAAACATCCGGAATTGACTTTGTAATTGAAAATTTGAATTCATTTATAGATTTCGGTTTTCTTACTGATATTAAAAAATGGTTTCTAAACGAAGATTTGAATGAGACACAAAATAGGAATTTAAGATCTACTCTTGAAGAATACATCTCAAGAATTCAAAGGTATGGACATAAAGATGATTTTCTCTCCTTAGCTCTTGAATGGAAGTCCCAACTTAAAAATCATGATATAGAATCAACAATTATTGATTTTATTTGTCGAAATTACTGGACATATTATCATGCAACAAGTAAAGAAGAAGTGGAAGAACAAACACAACAGCTAGCAAGGGAAATTATTAAACAAGATATTGACCTAAGTAAATTTATTATTTGGTTCGATCATGAGGAAAAAGACATTACCTCTCTTATGGAATTAGCAAAATGTATTGCAGTACATGATAATGATCTAATTTATAAAGATTTAATAGCAAATTTAATAGAAAAAAATGCAGGAATTGATTTTGTCATTGGGTATTGTCATGGCTTAAATTTAAGACTCCAGTCATTACCTAATCACTTTGTCCAAGTATTAGATAAATGTACTCTTATACATCCACATAATGTACTAAACATAACAGTCTCGGTGGATATTTCACAACATGGTTTTAAACGAATCATAAACATTCTCATGGTTGAACAAAACCTTTCTCCATATTTATTTAAAATGCAGTTTAGAGATTGGGGAGAATTATTGAGCATAGAGGAAAAATGTTTACTTTTCGATTGTATCCTAAAAAATTTAAAAGATCCTGCTTCAGTTCAAGTAATCTTAAGACTTGCTAATATGTGGTACAGAGATACCAATGGTGACTTACATAATTCAGATTCCATGATTTCAATCCTCATTAATGTACTAAATAAATGTATTTTAGAGGATTTTCAGTTTGATGATTGGGATTGGAATGAAGTAGTACAATTGATTCCTGATAAATTTGTAATAGAAAAGTGTAAACTCCTTGCTTTAGCACTAGTAAAGTGGAAGCCAGGGCACTCAATGATAGATAATTACGCCTTAGCAAATTTAAGAGATATTGCAAAAGATTCATCTGAAATTGTAATGAACTGTATTGGAGAAATGATACTAGATAAAGAATATACCTCAAGCTTTTATTTAAGAGTCTACAGAAACTTATTTGAAGCAATTGATTTCGATATAGTAAAAAATTGGATTGAAAATCATGGAATAGAGACTGCAAGAGCCATTGCAAGACATGTGAAATCTCCTCATCCTATTGAAGAGAATCCGACATATATACCACCTTTAACAAATTGGTTGTTAGAAGAATTCGAATCAGATGATCGTTTATACAGGGAGTTTATTGCTGGGAGACACTCCTTTGAGTTTTTTAGCGTTAACGAAACCATGGAACAACATGAAAGCTTAGTTGCTACGATGCAGCCATACCTAAAACACACTTTAAAACGAATAAGAGAATGGGCAAATTATGAAATCAAAAACTCTGAATCTATCATTAAGCAACATCAAATAGATGAAGCAAGGATGGAAAGAGAATAATAATATTAGCTAAGTACAGCCATTAAATTCATTTAAATTAAGAGAAGAGTGGAAAAACAAAGTCAATTAACACGATTTCATTCCCCTCTTCTTTTATTTTTTTTACTAGTATCCATTTATTAAAATCCCATTTAAAAGTAAAACTAACCTACCACTAGCATATAAAAATTTATCATTTTTTAAATTTTTTATCAGATAACCTTATAGCAGAATAAATATTCCTGATTACAATAACAAAATAATGTACATTATACATGAATCATGATTAAAAAAGATCTTGTAGAAACTAATAATTAGTAATTCCTCTGCTCAATTCAATTTCCATCACAATTTAAAGGTCTTCATTCTTTAATAATGACCTTGTTAATCATAATTCATCCCTATATTAACAACATCAAATAACAAACAGTTGTTTTAAAAAATCTCTCTAAAAATTTGATAACAGAAGCTTTGATTATAGAATTCAATCTAAATTAAATTCTATGTAATACTTATCATCATCACCAAACAACATTTTACCAAATCTGATTGCTGTGTCCTTCTGCATGCCTTTCACTATCTATCAAAGAAAACCCTTGATTAATAAAACTCCAAAACTCATATCCACAATCCTCTATCCACCTATATACTTCTGTTGTATATAAACCATCTTTTCGCTTTATAATTTGCACTTTGTATTGTTTACTCGGCAAAAAATATTCTCTCACATCTTGTTCCATAATATCATTCTCTCCTTACTTATAAGCGAACTCATACAAAACCTTATTTCTCTTCTTATAATAATTAGCAATTGGACATTCGACAGAAACATCCCCCGCTCATAGAAAAGTGTACCCCCTCCGTTAATTATTCTAGACCAAGATGTTTTGAGAAATCTTGAAACTATAAGCACTACCATTACTGCCGCGGTTCTTAGTCCTATTTTAATAATAAAGAAAATGTATAATTTTTTTATCAAGCCCCTCAAAATTACTGAAACTTTTTCTGAATAACTTCACTATAAAAGAGCATCCACCATCGATGCTCTTTCTACTATATGCTATTTAATTATTTTAAAATATAATTACAAGATTTTATAGATCATTCACCCTATAATATTTTTTGAGATTCTTATTTTCTAAGGCTAACATGCCGTATAAAGAATTTAATCCTTCAATTTTCGACTTTAAATAACTAAGGTATTCAAAGTTTTCACCCCTGAAGAAATAATCTAAATCTATAAATGCATGTTTATTTTTTTCAACCCTTATTTTTTTTATTGAACAAGTGTAATACTGTTGAATTGAGACTAACAAAGTCGCTTTTAGAAAACAATATCTATAAGACGTTTCACTGAAAGTTATCTTTGTGGAAAGTAACTCTGTTAATTTTTTACTCAACTCTAAATTTGGATTTTTATTATCGATTTTTCTATAAAGCTCCTCAATTAAATATGTACTATCCTTATATTCGAAATTTTTAACGAAATTCTTGATTAAAAAACCCGCACATTGATAATGTCCTAGCTCTATTGATTTTACAATACCAAGAAACATAACTCGTGAAATCTTCACTTGTATATCTTGGTATTGTTTCAAGTTAGGTTTAACTCTTACCTTAAATATTTTATTACCTTTAACCCACGTGTCATTTTGCTTTGGAGATTCAAATTTACTTAATAAATCTAAAAATGCATTAGTTAAATCTGTTAATAATTTAATATTATTTTTGTGTATTGCTTTTATAAACAATGAAGTTATTAAAGTTAAAACATCATTTTTATTTTTATTTTTCCTTTCTTCTTCCCTTGCAATCAGAGATTGAAAAACTCTAGCCGTTCTGTTATCGTTATTCTCATAAAGCGTTAAAATAACTTGGGAAATTATACAATAGTATTCATCATAAAAATCCTTAAAAATCGATTCTAAATCATTGTGATTTGAATAACCTTTTTTCTCTCTATGTACTTTCCATTCCTGATTAAAATCCTCATATATATCAAACGATATTGGCTGAATCTCTCCAAATCTATCAATTATCCTATTTATCTCTGTATCTTTTCCACCTTTAAATGCAATCCTTAGCAAATCATTCATATATTTCAAAGTACTTACATACAAATCAAAATATTGAGTCCCTGAAAATGTAACTATTGCACTAAACTTTTCTTCTTTTTGATTAATATCTATAATCTTTTCTATTAATACTTTATCTATAATTTTAAAAGAATTTGTAAAATCATTACTTAATTTATATTTATCTTTTGCAGTTAAAATTTGAAAACAAATTTCAGAAGCTATGCTAATTTCATTTAAATCCTTTTTTATTTTCCCAGCAAATTTATGATTTTTTTTAGATTCCTCTTTTTTAGTATCAAACGCGTTTTCAATATTCTTAAAACCCTTTTTTATTTTCGAAGTATTAAATTGAAATTCTTTTGACACATTAATATTTCTCAATATATTTTTATAAGAGGCATAAGCGCTCATTATCCATAACACAGAAACAGTAGTTAAGTATACTACTATCCAATCTGGTAATTTCCCATCTGATTTTTGATCAGTTAACAAAAACACATTAGAAATCACCAATAAAAATGTTATATATAAAAACGCTTGTATTGGCAAGGATTTCTTTCTTTTAAATAATGAATATGCCACCTCTTTTTGTTCTCTATAAGCAAAAATAAATATTGTAAAACTTAATGGAATTAGAGTCTTTATTATGCTATTCATAAAATAAATAAAATTGACGGAATGTTTAACAATAAAATCATAGATTAAGTAAAAATCCTCCAAAACTAATTTCCCCCTAGAAAAAAGCAGAGTGAATATTCACCCTACTTAGTTTATCTGCACTATATATTCTCTTGAAAAGTATTCTTCAATTTCTCTTCTCTCAATAATCTGATCACTATAATCAAATGTACCTAATCCTTCTCTTGCACTTATCCAAGGATCTTCGTTATGAGTCATTTCTTCTAATACTTTTCCACTATATCTTTTGAACATATTCCAAACATCATCTAATAGTTCTCTTTCTTCTGCTGTCAGATCTCCCATTCTCATATCATAACGCTCGTCTATATCATTATAAGTAAAACTTCTATATCTTGAATAAACTTCAGGAACCACAGGTCCATGTAACCAGGCCTGAATCTCTTCTTCAAATAATGGTTCCCCACTGATTGCTAAATGAAAACCTTGAGCATAGTATAATAATTTTTGCAACTTTAAATTAGTAATATTTTCTTTTGTACCAGGTCTACTTTGATTTATGAGATATTTAGCAACATTTAACACATTCGCCATATTTATCCCCCCTATATTACGTTATTCGACATTAATATCAAGATTCCTTTAGAAATATAATTAACAAAATTATTATAACACAAAAACTTCGATAAAATTATTATAATATCTTATTATTATGTTTAATATGCCCTATAAAGACTACAGCATACTTATATAAAAAACAATTAATGAATATTTTTACTAAACTTTATTTACTTATTTTTTAAAATCGACTTTCGCAAAAAATCACATATCCTCTTCAAAAAGATAGTTTAAATTTTAATAAACATGCGTTTTAATATCAAGAAACCAAAATACCCTAAGTTTCTTATATATTAATTATTTTATGACGTATATATATATTCCCTTTTTATTATACTATGCACAAAAGTATTTTTTAGTGATTAAAGTGCTATTATGCGTTCATTAATATACAAGCCTAGATCCCGTTTCCTCTTCAGTCTAACCATTTATACAATTTTTCACATTCACAGTTTACTTTACAAAAAACCTAGCCACTAATTCATTTCCCTTTAGTCTTAGCACCTCTTTTCATGCTCATTATGTGGTGCTGTTAAACAGGCGCTAGATAAAATGTAGTGGCTAGGTTGAAAGCCCATTTACATTTCATCTAGTATTTTTTCACCTATCTAGATATTTAGTTTCATTTTAAAATAAGTGTAAAACCGCTTTATTTAGCGATTTCTCACCCTTCAACTTCAATTCCCAGCTTATATGCAAGCTCACACAAAACCTTATTCCTCTTCCTATAATAATCCGGCTGAGACATATTCAATATCCTACACATTTTTACCCAACTAGGCTTCTCTTTCCCTAGATAAGCTAACTCAATAAGTTGCTTATCCCATGCATCTAGCTTCTCTACACCTTTTCGTATTTCTTGGATATAGTTGATTCGTTTTAAAACTGTTTTACTCATGCCGATTACCTTACCATCTTATACAAGCTCTATGTCCCTTTCATCTACATTTAATAGAAACAAACGATACTTTTTCAAAGCTTGAAGCGCATTCTTCTTTGTCTGCTCTTTGTTAAGAACAGGTAAGGCAATATCCAACATACTCTCACTCCTTCACCATTTTCAAAAAATGTATCCAACGGCATAACTACCAACCACGGTTTTCTATCAGCCTTAATTGCTAATGCATCTGGCTGTTCACGTAAAAAACTACCTCTTATATCTTGTACTGTGATTCGATTAGCTTTACAGTATTATATGTATTAACATGTTCTCTAATTAAACTTAAAATTTTCACTACTACCTCTTCTGTAATAACCTCTAATAAATCTTGCACTAAAATATATAACACTCTATAAAGCTTATCTAATGTTTTACCGTGTATCACTTCATTAACTTTTTTTTGCTTTAACCTGTTTATTTTAACTACTAAGTCTTCATTGTTATCAATATCACTTAGACCTAATTTTGAACTAATATAATGATAATCCAACTTCGAACTGATATTTACTAAGTATATTATTGAATCGTATATATTTAAATAAAGAGAATTATTGATATAAACATATTCTTTAAGAGAATACATAATTTGAAGACTTTCTATAATGTTCAATAAACTACTTGAAGAAAATGTTTTATTTATATCATAATATTTATCGGTGCTTGTATATATAAAATCATTCATTTTTATATTATCTTTTCTACTATTAAAAAGGGCATTTCGCTTTGGTTTAAATGCACATTCAACTACTGGTATTAAATTTTCTACTAACCATTTATAAGTTTTTTGTGCACTCCATAGTTCTTCTCCCTCAATAGTCATATAATCCCAAACCAACCATACGCTATCATTAGAACTATACCAAACATGTCTATTATTATTACTTGTCACAGCATAGATAAAACATCTATATTTCCCCTTGTTTTTATCATAAACTTTAATACCTTGTCCCTGTGCATCAAAGATGTGCCAATTGCTATCACCATGTGCGTAATCGTGTTTCCTAATAAATAAGAGAATTTTTTCATATAAATTTGTTGGAATACATAATAATTTATAATTATTTAAATTAGATAGGAGTGGATAAAAATGATTTGATTCAAGTTCATTTTCTATTTTTTTCATAGCTTCAATATAACTTTCCATGAAAATATCAATTGCCTTAATCAGATGGTTTACCTCTTCTAATTCTAAATTAAATACGCAGCCTCCTAATGTAACTGTGTATGTTTTTAATTTTCTTGCCAATTTATTTTTGATAATATAAGGCCGTAATGATAGGTGAAACGGCGTTTTATGTCCTTTATATAGAGTCCTTAATATTTCCTCATGTGTAAGGGTAATATTCACTTGGCGCAAATAAAAACTATTAAAAGTAAATAGACAATTTCCTTCTCTTTCTCTAATTCTAGGTAAGTGGGCTGATATTCTAACACTATGGGAATTAACTTCAATACTATTTACAAATTTATTTTTAATCCTAATCAACTCATCACCAAAATTCTCCTTATACCCTTTAATTTCATCCATATATTCCTCTAAAGAGATTTCTTTTCTCTGAATTGATTCTCTTATACTCTCAATACTTAGTGCATACTTTTTTTCTTCATGATATTTTTCAATTTCTCTTTCAACTAGCTTTTTAAGCTTTTTAGCTTTCATTAAATCTAAATTTACTTGTCCAGAAGGAAGATCTTGATTACTCTTTTCCCTATTCCATACTCGTAATACTGGTCTTAAATTTTCTAATCCATCTAATTCAAAATTCTCTGGTAAATCATATAACCTTACCTTGTCTTTATCTTTAAAAGTAGCTACAGAAATTATATGATCAATTTCCATATCAGTTATATTTTCAATTAAATTTTTTGAAATTGCACATCGTCTATTATAAGCATTCCATATCGCAAAACGAACAGCAGGCTGATTTTTTATTGACATGATATATATTCTCCTTCCTAACTAGTTATCCAAATATAAAACATCCTCATATCTAGTTATTATATGTGGATTTTGTAATAATCTATCTTCAATTTCATCCCTAGTCCACCAATCTATCCAAAAGTCCCCCTTATTTCTGAGTTTCTTTAAATAATCGTATAGAGGTGCTGTGATTTGACTTGAAACAGTTAATAAATATCCATGGGCATCGTAAATATCAATTGTATCTCTAATATCCTGCACTCGATCTTTGCCTACACTGCGCTTATAAGCTTTACATTGAACAAGAATAGTTTTAACCGTAACAGGCGGTGGTCCTTCAATATTTGTAATTAGATTTGAATTAAAGAACTCCCATTCTACCTCTAAATCTCTTCCTCCATCTGGTTCACTTCCACTTCCCACTCTACGTACCCTAAGAACCCCAGGTTCAATTCGTAATAAGTCCCTAATTAAAAGTTCAAATCGTTCACCATCAATTCTATCTCTCCAAACTAAACTCGAAAAATCAACTAAATAACGCTGTTCCTCAGACTGCCTCTTTTTAATATTTTCTAATTCGACACGAACACTCTCCATTCCACAATCATCATCTATTTTTACAACATGTTCAATTCCTATTAAATAAAATCCATCTTCAACCAATATTATGTTTTCACTATTATATTTACCCTCTATATAATCCAAAAGTGATTTAGCACGCTTTAATTTCTCTAAATCTAAGGCATTCTTAATTTTATTTTCAGAAACAAATATTTTCTTGGTTGGCCCCTCAAGGATTTCATAATTTAAATTATTTAACAGCTCTTTCAATAGTTTATTAATAGATTTATTTAATTTAAAAACACTAATCCCAGAATGCAAACTACAAAACCATTTCCAATTCGGGTTCTTTCTTTCTGAATATGCAATTAAGTCACTTTCTATCTCTTCTCCTAGAAATTTCAAGATATCTTTAATCCATTTATCTTCAAAGTCACTATTTATTTTATGTTTCTCGTATTGAATAGCCATCTTAGGTCTAAAATTTAAATAAGTACGTAATAAATTATTAGCATAATATGAAGATATAATAATTTTATTGATTAACATTTGCTTGTTTTTATCCATTTTAAAATTAATTAACTCTTGTCTTTCAAATATTATATATTTCGCATAAATTTCCGTTGGCGTACTTGTAAATATATTCGGTACTACTGTCTGTGACGGAGATACTTTGCCTAAGGTTTTTAAACATATTGTTAATATTGTAGTTATTAAATCATGTATATCTGAACGTTCATAGTTAAAATCCCAGGAAGTAGTACGTACAGTTATCCAAATTGAACTTCTCCAGTTCTCTTGATGGAATCTAATTGTAAAAAAACCTATAGTTAACGTAAAATTTGAGACTTCTCCTTTATTAAAACTATTAATCATTTCTATATCATCACCTAAAAGGTAATGTAGTAAATCTTTTTGATAATAACTTTTCATATTGTCCCTCATACTAATTTTATTTTCATTCTAATAATGTACTTTTAGAATGAAGCTACATTGAGCTTTTAATTTGAAATACATTTAAGTTTATTTAATCCATGATATATAACTGTCAGTAGAGACACCTTCTGAGATTTTCTGTTTAAAATATTTCCGTACCTCTGGGTCTTCAAAATAAACCCTACATCCACTAATTCCTCTCGTTAATAGTATATAGTAGATATTTAAGACATAGTTAGTAAACTCTTCTTCATTAAACTCTGACAATAATGGCGTACCACCTTTATCTTTGTAGTTTTCTTTAACTACTCTAAGTTTACCCTGCTTCCCAACTTGAATATCATTACCGATAATCACTCCTATATGATCAAGATCTGCTCCTTGAATAGCATGAATAGAACCGATTTCTGTTTTCGACTTCTCAAGTTCAACCCATCTTTCATGTTGGCTGTTCCAACGCCACTTGTTACCCTCTTCTATCCAATCATAAGGTAGATTTTCTCTTTTAATCCCTTTGTTTTTTTTCAAATTCGGATTAGATGCCCACTCTTTCGTATATCCAGCAATAACTCGATTCGTTGTATCACCCCAAGAACAATCCATGTCCTCCACATAATCAAATAATTCTTTAATCGAATTCACCACTCTAAAATAAGAATCCTCATTTTTATAGGTAAATATTTCCGGATTAAAATTGTTATCATTCGAGAGATTGAGTGCATATAAAACACCTTTAACGAAATCATCACCGCTAAATTCACCATTGCTTGCTATCCTAAATTGTTGATTTAAAGGTAACGTTGTAAAGGATGAGGTTTGTTCAAGATAAGTCCCTCTTAAAATATCTTGAGGTCGCACCGATTGAAACGGGTCGTAAAATAAAACAACGCTCTCTGAAATCTCCTGTAGCATTTGCAGCTCATTAATTATAGGGTTTTCTATATCAAAATGTTTTTTAGCCTCAGGGTGCCCCTTTGGATAATACCTCTGTAATCGATGTGATTCATCTACCAATATAATATGATATTTTTCATTGTTTTTCCTAGCATCAAGAATGAGCTTACCTGCTCTTTCGAATCTTAGTTTATCCTGTAATTTTAGTTGTTTTAATATTTTATTAAACTTATTTGTTAAGTTACCTGTCGTTACTAACCCAATTTTCATATTTGGATTTTCAGTAGCGAGTCTATACATTAATGACATTAAAAGTACAGTTTTTCCTGTACCTGCCCCACCGGTAATCAAATGATTTATTTTAGGGTTACTTACTATTTCATTTTCATACTGTGATTGCATTTTACTTAATTGTTTAAATGGTGAGTATTTAAATAAAATCTTATTTTTAATTTGTTGTAATTTTTTTATTTTCACCAAATTCCGTTTAAATAATTCTTCTTCCCATAAATTTATGAAATCCCCTGGATTAAAAAAATCTTTTGGTTGCACTTGTCCACTATTACCATTTTGAATAGTGAATTTTGTAATATCTGTTTCAGCAAACATATAATTAATCAACATATATTCTAGGTCCTTCACATGAGAAGCTGAGAATTCAGAAGCATTATAAACAATGAGGCAATTATCAAATTCTCCTTCTTTAAATTTCTCCTCATCCATATGCTGATTATGTCTAATTAAAAAATGCTTCGTTTCTCCAATATAAATTCTTTTCTTCGTTAAGTTATAATAAATGTAGGTAACAAAAGAACTTTCCAGGATATTGTACTTGGTATCTGTTACAGACTGTAAATCATTTCGATTGGAAATTTTTTCATTAACTTTTAATTCTAAATCTATCAAACGATACGTCATAAATAACCTCCTAGCCCCAATTCCGATCATATACTACTCCATACTTACTATACTTTTATTCTATCTTCATTATCGATGTACCCAAAAGAAAAAATATGTATCTTTAAGCAATAAATGGGATGTGGCATTTTATATTAAAATTTTGATTTTACAAACTAGATACTTATAATCAGATAGCGCTGTTAAGATAATAATAGCTAGAAATACTATCACCTGCATGAATTTTAAAATGTTATTACTATACATAAAAGTATCTTTTACTTTCAGGCTTAATAAAATTCGATAATAAGAGATACTTTTGAGTAAAAAAGCAAACTTATAATACGTACCTATTTGTGTTCAGCAAATAAATACGCCTTTCCATTTTCACATTTAAAATTAGGGTCACTTAGTCTAACAGATATAGGTATAGAATTATCCTCCAGGTCCCCCTATAACACACACATATATGTATAATTGGCACTTTTAATCATATATACACGATATACTAATATACATTATAAACGAATACTATTATCTCGGTAAGAAAAATAATCCCTGAAATTGTTCTATTTACTCACTTCATATACCTTATTGTCTTCTTCAAAAAGAATGGGAGCTTCATTTCTATAAACTATGCCTTCTTTATTTAAGTCTCAATTTGTATTTTTTTGATCTAATGCATATAAAATTAGTCCAGCATTTATCATAATTAAAAACACCCACAAAGAGAAAAATAAGTGAGAAAAAAAAGTATAGTTTATAAAACCTTAACTTTTCTAAAATTACATCCATTCTATACATATTCTTGTATGTACAGCAGGAAATCTTGTAAACAAATATCTATTAAATCTCCATAATATATATTTCTTATTTATGTTTCTTTTTTCTTTTATATAAACTCCAATAATCTCTAAAAATATATAATTTTAGACATGAATTCACTAATAACGACTTTATTTATTTTAATTTTCTATATTTTTAGATAAAATATATCCAAATTCTGTTATTATTAATACATATACTGCAATAGAATGAGGAGGATACTATGGATACTTTAGTCACAGAATATGAAGTAGTCGCTAATATGTTAAATGATTGGTATATTGAAATTCGTGCGAGACGCATTGATAATGCTCACCAGCTAAAAGAAGAAATTGATAATAGAATAAAAGATATCTCGGATCAGAGCTTGCACTTATATTATTCACTATTAGATTTTCGTTATAAATATATAGTAGACAATTTAAATATTTCAAAGGATTGCTTCGACAAAGTAGAATCTTTTCAAATTCCACATGATAATATATTAACCTACTACTATCACTTCTTTAAAGCAATTCATGCAAGTACTGTAGGCAGCTATTCAATTGCAAGAGATAATTATGAAAAAGCAGAAGAACTTCTAAATGAGGTATCTGATGAAATTGAACAGGCTGAATTTTACTATAAAATTGGTGCTTTCCATTATGATATTTACGAATCACTCCAATCAATTAAGTATGTTAACAAAGCTAAAGAAATATTCTCTAAACATGAAGGCTATGAACGAAATATAGGATTCTGTGAAAACCTTTTTGGCATGGCATGTACCAATTTAAGAGAATGGGCATTAGCCGAAGAACACCTTGTAAAAGCAATGGATTTGTTCCAAAAAATTGGAGAAGAAAAATTTACTGTAATGGTTCGTCATAATTTAGGATTATTATATGCAGGGCAAAATATGTCTGAATTAGCTATTCGCTACCTCTCTGAAGTATCCGAAAAGAAACCTAACCACTATAAAGCCATTTTCATCGAAGGCAGAGAACACTCTAAACTAGGAAACCAAGAAACTGCTAATACTTTATTTGAAAGAGGATTACAACTCTGTACAGAACTAGACAATGAAGAATATCAGCATCGGTTTAAAATTTTAAGAGACATTAATAATAATGTCCCTGCCGAGAAATTAGAAGCTACCGTTCTTGCAGGAATTGAATACTTTGAAAGAGAAGATTTATACGAGTATATCTATGAATGCTGTAATGTTCTAGCAGAAAAAATTTTTGAACAAGGGCAGCATGCTAAAGCAGGTACATATTTCTATAAAGCAATGCAAGCTAAGAAAAAAGCCGATGCGAAAGGAGCTTTAAAATGAAAAAGCTAATTAAAGTCATGAGTATTGCTACTGCTCTAATATTTACATTGGGAATTACATCTCAAACAGATAGTCACGTAGTAAAAGTCGTTCAAAGTATGATGGCAGACGGAGACCATGGTGGTTGATGTCCTTTGACCCGGAATATATTCCTGGGTCTTTTTTTATTGATACAAGATATAAGTCGTTAGTTTAAACAATATTGTTGGGAAGGAAGGCTTATAAAAAGGAGGGGGAAAATGATTAAATACCCAGGAATTTCACCTTGTATTAGATCCGTTGTAATATTTTTCAAAAAGCATCTGTTAATAAAAATTCTAATCTGTCTAAATAAATTAAAAATTCCGGTTTATTATAATCCCTAATAAAATCCCCTCAAATTAGAAGTGTAACATCCATGTTTACTCACAGTCTTTTACACATTCTACTTTAAGGGGAGAGTATCCTATATTCTTATATATTCTCATAATAATTTGATAAACTAAAGAAAATTTCTATGAAGCTATGAGTTAAGAAATTCTTTGTTTACAATTAGAAAACTAATTAACTATGTCATAAATACAATAAATATTACATTATTATAAAACGATATATTTATTATTAATTTTAACCTATAATGTATCGATATTAGTAAGCTTTATTATAATTTAATATGCAGATCGTTTTGGGTTTGCTAGTCCCCATTCTTTAATTTGTGCCACCACTCTCCCTCTCATCTATTCAATCAGTAATTTTATAAAGCTCCCGTTTAAAAATATTCCAGTTTGTACGAATATGAAACAAATTAATAGATTGACAACAACTAATCTTTAAGTTTCACATACATGTATTGTCTTAAAAATTTCTTAAATTATTAAATCAGCAAAAACAACATACTTAGAGCATTGAATAGAATGTCCTTAAATGTTGAACATAAAAAAAGAGCGGTGTGTATTTTCCGCCCACAAATTAGAGAACATAATCGTTTTAATATGTGTTATTTTTTAATAATATCTATATCATTTACTTTTTTAAACTCAATAACTGCGGTTTCTATGTTGGCACTGTACTGATTAAGATACTCATGTGCCTTATTTAGAGCTTCAGGGTCGTTTGTTTCTTTAAACAAACTAATAGCTTTTGCTGCTAATACAAGGTAACGCGTAGCTATTTCCAAATCTGTATGGGCGGAATTGTATTCATCAGGTATTTTCATCTTTTTGATTTCTCTTTGTGATTCTTCTAGATTTTTTAAAGTGTCCTGAATATTAAGTATATCTGTTAATATAGTATTTACTTCTTCTTTCGAATACACTACATTACCCTTTTCATAGTAGTTAAAGGAGTTTTCAATAGCTTTTTGAAATTGTATAGCATCATGTTGGAAGCCTTCAACATTAGATACAATTTGTTCTTCATACGATTCTTTTGATATAGGTACGCAACCTTTAGTTAGCCAAATTAATACAAAAATACAAATTACACTTCCAAACATTTGTGAGATAGTAGCGTCTCCGTTACGAATCCCTGATATTATAACCCATACAAAAACAAGTATTAGCAGAATACCAACAATTAGTCCTAAATTCAATTTGAATTACCACCCTTTTGAAATGAATTTTTTAAAATTATATATCTATATATAATCTTATTATAATTAAAAAAATAGATAGTTCAATGTTCTTACTAAACATAGTTTGTAACGACTCTCAATTCAACACAAGGGGAGTATTATACGGAGAATATTTTAGAAATGGCATCAACCCGCTGAGAAATTAGAAGCTACGGCTCTTGTAGGAATTGAATACTTTGAACGAGAAGATTTATATGAGTATATCTATGAATGCTGTAATGCTTTAGCAGAAAAGATTTTCGAACAAGGCCAGCATGCCAAAGCAGGTACATACTTCTACAAAGCAATTCAAGCTAAGAAAAAAGCCGATTCGAAAGAAGCTTTAAAATGAAAAAGCTAATTACAGTGATGAGTATTGCTGCTGCTCTAATGTTTACATTGGGAATTACATCTCAAACAGATAGTCACGTAATAAAAATCGTTCAAAGTATGATGGCAGACGGAGACCACGGTGGTTGATGTCCTTTGACCCGGAATTCAGTTCCAGGTCTTTTTTTATTGAAACAAGATATAAATCATCAGTTTTAACTATATAGTTGAGAAGGAATGCCTAAAAAAAGAAGGAGGATCATGATGAAATATCAAACCTTATTTCCCTTATTAAAAAAATCTCTTTTTATCTTTATACTTTCTTTCAGTATGTTAATTTTCACACTCCCTGCCTCTACCATTGCACAATCCAATAGCAATGTAATTTCTGTTACAAATTACTATGTATCTCCAACAGGAAACGATCTCAATCCCGGTACATTAGATCAACCTTTTGCTACCATTCAAAAGGCTGCTAATGTCGCGAAAGAAGGAAGTACTATCTACATAAGAGGCGGAGTTTATAACCAAAAGGTTCGTGTGACTCATTCTGGTGCCTTAGGAGCACCCATTACTTTTCAAAATTACCAGGATGAAAAAGTCATTCTCGATGGTTCAAAGGTCAAGTTAGAAGATGATGGGTTATTTACAATAGAAGACAAAAACTATATTCAAGTAAAAGGATTAGAATTTCGTAACTTAAAGTCAACGAAAGTTAACGAAACCCCTATTGGTATTTATATCTCTGGAACAGGAAGTTACATTGATATTAGAAATAATTATATTCACCACATTGAAGCAAATGTTAAGGATGGAAATGCACACGGTATTGCTGTATACGGTACTTCATCTAGTGCACAAAATAATTTAAATCATATTGTCATCGATAATAACGAAGTAACAAATTTGAAATTAGGATTGAGTGAAGCAATTGCTGTGAATGGGAATGTGGATTCTTTTGAAGTTACCAATAACAAAGTACATGATAACAACAACATTGGAATTGTTCTGATTGGACATGAAGAAGTATCTCCAGTAGCTTCTTTAGATCAGGCACGAAATGGAGTTGTTCGTAATAACATTGTCCATCACAATTCATCCATCAATAATACTAGTTATAATGAATATTCAGTTGATGGTATTTACGTGGATGGCGGAAAGGAAATTATCATTGAGCAAAATCAAAGCTATGAAAACGACCTTGGTATTGAGGTGGCAAGCGAACATGCAGGAAAAAGCGCAAGCCAAATTACCGTTAGAGACAATACGATATCCAATAATATCATGAGTGGCATTGCAATTGGTGGATATGATAGTCAGCAAGGATATGCGGAAAATAACACGATTACCAACAATGTGATTTATAAAAATGATACAAAAGATCAAGAGAGTGGCCAAATCGAATTAAATTACGATACCCGAAACAATGTAATTACCAATAACCAAATCTATGCTAGTAATAGCCATATTTTTATTAGCAATAATTTTAATAAAAACATCGGGAACAAACTGGATTACAATCATTACTATGGTGAATTCGATCAAAGTAATGGCTTATGGCAATGGAAAAGAAAAACGTATAAAGGATTTACATCTTATCAGACAGGTATGAATCAAGAAGGAAATGAACAACATAGTGTATTTATCAAATTACCCTCTTCCCTCAAACTACTTTTAAAATAAAGCAAATGTACTAAAACAATTTTATTCCAGCTCACTTCATCTCCCCTCTCCTATAAAAATGAAATTAAAATTAAAAGTTGTAGTTTCAATTAAAACTACAACTTTTCCGTACTTATATATGAAATTGAAAATATACACGTGTATTTATTCCAAAAATGAAAAGTGTTTTGGGAGCGTATTATATCACAAATGATGTAGAAAAAATCATCTCCTCAAATCCATATAACTACGAATGATTCTTATTCATTAAACTTAATTAATAGGTATATACTTCTTAAACCCCTTACTTATAGTTCCATTATAACCATTTTTATCGAAAAATTTATGTGCTTCTGTTCTAGTTGCACTACTTAATAAGATAATTCTTGTAGATTCCCTTGCAATTGACATCTGCTCTACATGCTCCAATAATTTCATCCCTATTCCTTTGCCTCGAAAATCTTCATTTACAACCACATACTCTAAAACGGTATATGGTCTAAATTGATATCCAGGATCCAGACAAAAAGTCATAAAAATACTTCCTATAACGTTACAATTTTCCTCATAAACAAACAAAAAATTATTAGAATCCTTTCTTATTTGCTCAATTCTTTCTGGTAAAATCTTAATGTTTTTACTATGGGGTGCTAATTTCTTATATAGATTTCCAATTACATTACTGTCCTTTGGCTCAGCTTCACGAATCATATAATCACCTATCTTTCTAATAATATTGACGTATCAACAGTTTAAACTATTTTTAAGGATACGTCTTCTGACTCTATCGCATCCTAAAATGATATTATTTAACTTTTTAGATGATTAGAGGGTAAAAAAGAAGAGAACATGAAGCAGATAGAACTTGGAAACGCGAACTAAATTATTTAAAACTTTTGCATGAAGTAATTTCTTTATACAATTAGTATTCTAGGAAATTACAACTAAAGAAGTTGCTGTTTCTTTTATTCCCCTAAAAACTGAATCGCTTTGCGATACTTCTCCAATCGTTTTAGGTCTTTATCTGTTATCCTAGCTAGTCTTGAGCGATCAGAATTATGTTTTAAGTCTGCAAGTTTAACTGTGCGGGCAAGAGAATTTTCTTTTACTCTGCTCATATACTCAAAATAAGGCGTGTATTTCTCTTTTGTCAGTACCTGCACTGCCTCAACTACGTTATGGGGTATACCAGCACTTAATAAATCAGCAGCAGTTACCTCAGTATCTTCTAGAACGTCATGCAAATAAGCAGTAGCTTTCTCTTCGTTCGTATTTACAAAGCTAGCAACCGCCTCAGGGTGTTTGATATAATCCATACCTGCTTTATCTACTTGTCCAGCATGGGCTTTTTTGGCTATCTCATGAGCTATCTTTATATAATCAGGTAACATCGCAAAAACTCCCTTTCTTTAAACAAAATCTCCCCCTCTAGCCAGCTATTCTAAAAGTGAAGGAGGAAAATATTGATATAATCCCTTAGCAAATCATTGGAATTCATCTTGAAACAAAAAATTTATAAAAAATGCCATCCTCTCTGTATATTTCTACAAAAAGAATAGCGTTTTTTGGTTATACGGATACATTTTTATTTTAATTTGAATTACACCCTTTTCTCTTACGGGTATTTACTATATTAATGAAGAAAATTAGTCCGAAGATAAGGAATAAAAATGGGTGTACCCATGTTCTAAAATTAACAAGACTTATAATAAACATTATAATGCAAAGGATACAACCTATAATATCAATGCTAAAAGATAACTTCCCCTTTATTTTTTTCATTTATAACTATTCCCTTCCAGATGCCACCTTTAATTTATAATTCTCAATATAATAATAACATATGTTTCAATTTTTAACTTTTTTACATTTAATTACTTTTTTGGTTCTGGTGCAACAAATACCTGTATTGTGTGCACCAGGGTAGCAAGAAAGCAATTACCGATGAAATTAAAAGTAAATCTGAACAGGTTGAAGAATCCATTACAAAAAAGCTAACGAAGCAAAAATAAACAACATATAGATTTGAATTATATTTCTCAACAACCAAAATTACTTAATGTGGTAAAATAATAATTGGATTGGCATCCAATACCATATTACGTTGGTTCAAGTCGCAGAAAGGCACCTTAGGGTGTCTTTTTTTTGTTTGAAACACATTCTGCCAAAATACCTGTATCTTTTTTGAATTACGACTCATATAATCCAACAAACTTCGTATATATAATTTGTTACCCTAAATGGGTTGACAATACGAACAGTTATAGGAGGATTTTGTGAATGGTAAAAACAGCATGTGTAAGTATGATTACTGGCATTCTTTTAATATGTTCAACAGGATGTGCCACTCAAACTGATTCTATTACAACTAAAACTCAATCAGTAGATGATGGCGCATATACAACAAAAGAAATCACAGACGCATTTCCTGTAGGAACCCCCATAACTACTTACATTCAAAAAGAAGATAAACTGAACGTAAAACATATCACCAGTATTACACTTACAGATGGTGGCGTCGGTAGAGTTTTGGAAGCAACAGATGGTTTTGTTGTCGTATGTGGGAATGAAAAAGGAATTTTTGATGTATTAATATTTAAAACCATGGAAGATGTAAAGAAATATGAACAGAGTTTAAAGCGATAATTAATATCCTCCTTATGCCTTTTACACAGACATTGTCCTCTTGCTCTTGCTATAACTCTATGTACAGTATAATTGCATCATGAATACACACACGTTATAATAGTCACCTAATTACATATAAAGAGGTGCAGAAAATGAATAAAACAGAATTAACAAAAGTAGTAGCAGAAAAAGCTGAACTTACACAAAAAGATGCTGCAGCAGCAACACAAGCATTATTAGATACAATAACAAATGCGCTAGCAACTGGAGAGAAAGTACAGATTCTTGGTTTTGGTACATTTGAAGTACGTGAAAGATCTGCACGTACAGGACGTAACCCACAAACAGGTGAAGAAATGCAAATCGCGGCTTCAAAAGCACCTGCTTTTAAAGCTGGAAAAGAATTAAAAGAGGCAGTGAAATAATTATATACATTGAAAGAGTCCTGATATTCATATCAGGACTCTTTCAATAGCCTTTTTGTTCATAAAACAAAAAAGTATCATCCAATATATATTAGATGATACCCCCTTATTTATAAACGTAGTATTTATTTATATACAGCTAGTTTTTTTAAAAGTTGTTCTTTTATAACCGGCCATTCGCTTGCAATAATACTATATACAACTGTATCCCGTACATAACCATTTGGCAATTGTCTTTCGTTTCGCAATACACCTTCTTTTACAGCACCTAGCCTTTCAATTGCGCGCTGTGCTTTTTCATTTCGTAAATCCGTTTTTATTTGCACACGTAACATGTGTAACTCTTCAAAAGCATATTGCAATAACATATACTTACACTCAGTATTTATACTTGTACGATGTACACTTGGATGATACCACGTTTGCCCAAGTTCAACCGTTTTGTTATCATTTGAAATACTGTACAAACGTGTACTACCTACAATTTCATTCGTTTTTTGATCTACAACAACAAATGGTAAATCCGTTTCCCCTTCAAAACCTTTTATTGCTACTTGAACATAATGCTCCATATCTTGATAGCTATCCATTTTAGCTATTAAATACGTCCATACTTCTTTATTTCCTTCCACAATGTTAAATAAGCTTTCGATATCATTTACTTGCATTAATCGTAACATGGCTCTATCATTTACTAATTTCATAAACGATTCTCCTTTTCAATAGATGCTACAATAGTTGGTATTTCATAATCATTTTTTCAAATAATTATGAAATTGGGCATAAATCGAATGATTTGCTACAAACTTAAAATCATTAAACATTTCCTGGCCCTTCTTACTATAATTTTCACGTAATTACATCTATTTTAAAAGGTCCGCCATATATACATTCTCTTTAACTAGTGGTATGGTTTGACACACAATTCCTACAGCTTTTTTATAAACAGCATCATGTTATTTTAAACCTAGATTGCTGGCTGTACTCCATCACTATCAAGCTAACAAGAACAGATTTATCCCCAAACAATAAATACGAACAACACGCACAAAATTATCGTTCTGGGAGTGTTATAATTTCTTAACTTGATAGGCATGTCTGGTGGGCCCCTACCATGAAAACCAACACTTATAATCAAAAATCGCATAAGTTTTTATATTAGAAAGTGAGATATTTCACCATCAGATGGGACTAAAATATTGTCGGAAAGTCCTTTTTCATTGATGAAATTTTTTAATTCTTTTCTAGTTAGTAAGCAATGGTTGACAGCTTCCATATGAACAACGATAATAGTTGAATTTTGAGCTTCCATGTATGTTTGATAAATATCTTCTTTAGTCATAATTACAGGATTTCCTTGAAGAAATTGTGCCCCTCCTCCATTTACAACAATTACTTCCGGATTATGCGTTTTAAGCACCTTTTGAACGTCAGTACTTATCAATATTCAGTAGAAGCACATTAAATTATCTTTCCCTTATTTTCAAAAGGACCTGCTCAATTCATACTTAAAAACATAAGGTAAAGTGAACCCATTAACATCCGTGGAATGAACCCTAGTTTTATTCTCTTATCTAAAGGAGGAGCTATTATTATGGGATATGGTGGTAGTTGCGGCGAAGGCTGCGGTTTTGCTGGAGGCTTTGCTTTACTCGTTGTACTCTTTATACTATTAATCATCATTGGATGCAGTTGCTTCTGCTAAAAAACTATTAGAAAAGGCACCTTAGAGTGTCTTTTCTTTATTTCTCAATATAAGAGCTATAAAAATATGCTATGATTTTAATAGAAATTCCCTTGTGTGCAATGAGATAGTAATACCCAACAAAAACCCACCTATTTCCGTAGGTGGGCCTTATCTTTATTACACAATCCAAATTATACTCTGATTTTCCCATCAACTCTATGCAATTATACATATCTGAAAAAAATACACCGAATGAATCTTATATATAGTAAAATAATAAACGTGGATACATTCTATAAAGCAGATTCTTTTGAAAGGCGTAACATACCAATCATTATGGAAGGTGTCGCGTCACTCTAATACTGATCTCAAATCTCTTGTACTTTGTAAACTAACAATCTGGTGTATATAGACGATTCTGTTTTATAGGGTGTGTTTACACGTATAACAAAGGGATAATACGGATAAGTTTATACTAAATGAACGTGGTTCAAGTCGGAGGAAGGCACCTTAGGGTGTCTTTTTTTGTACATAATAAAAGCCTCACCATCCTATGGAAATGATAATTCCTTTAAAACAAATAATAATTGTAAATATATTAATTTTACATTACATTAAAAGTTAGAGAAAGCTCTTATACTAATACAGTGCTAAATAGTAGGTGAAAAAATGGAATTTAACGATTTGGGTATTACCATTAAAGAACTTAGAATAAAAAAAAACATATCACAATCCGAATTGTGTCATGGAATTTGTTCACAAAGTCAAATTAGCAAAATCGAAAAAGGTGTGATTTATCCATCTAGCATATTGTTATATCAATTATCAGAAAGACTTGGGATTGATCCAAATAATATATTTGCACTAACTCAAAACAAAAAAATTAAATATGTAGAAAATGTAAAATATGTAATAAAAGATTGCTTAAAACAAAAACAATATAAAGAACTTTATGAAATAGTAAAAAAAGAGAAAAACTTAAATAACTTTCAAACAAATGAAGAGAAACAATTTCTAATATGGCATGAAGCAATTGCTATATTTGAGGTAAGTAGATCAACCAAAACTGCTTTAACTCTTTTAAATCATGCATTAAAACTAACTTTAACCAATTCTGATTTTTTATCAGAAAGAGAAATACATATTATGCAGACAATGGCTATATTTCATGGGGAAAATAAAGAATATGAAAAAAGTATTACGATATTAAGAAGATGTTTAACTAATTTTAATAAGTTAGATTTTCCTAGAAATAAAGAAATTAAACTAAAAATCATTTTAAATTTAGCAAAATCTTTGGCCTTCACATATCAACATGAAGAGGCAATAAATTACATTGATAAGGGCATCAAATTAGCAATTAATCTAAATACTTTATACCTATTAGGTGAACTATTCTATTTAAAAGGTCGGTTTTTATTAAAGATTAAACAACACAATGTAGAAGATGTTGTTTATAACTGGAAAAAAGCATTATTTATATTTGAACTAACAGAAAAAGAATATTATACAAAAATGATATCAGATAAACTTATTGAAATACAAAATAAAAAACACTCATAATTTCGTAAAAACTACTTAAAAAGCCCACAGGAAAAGTTCCCGTAGGCTTTACATTTATAAACATCTTATTTTTTTTATAAACTTAATTTTTAAACATTATTACTTAATGTGAATTTTCGAATAAAAGTTTACTTAACGTATTTTTTATTTTGAAATTTGCATCCCTATTAATACTTTATACTTCTTTTCACTTGAACCATCTTAATTTTAAGATGGTTCAAGTGAGAGGATGGCACCTTAGGGTGTCTTTTCTTTATGGATAAAAAAGTATCATCATTCGTATACTATACGTCTCAAACATATAGTATGCAAATTACTACGCTTACTTTTCTTCACCGCTTGCTTGCATGGAATTAAACGTCCAATTTAATTTCAATGCATCTCCCTGGAATACATTTTGGTCTTCACCGCTATCTACGAATGTAAACATTACATAAAATGTATCATCATCACCAGGAGCAAGTCCATTTCCTTCTCGGTCTACCACACCTTTTTGTACAAGATCCGGAATACTTCCATTTTGCGTAGCTACCTTTAATTCAGATAATGTAGTAGACCAAATTGGAACCTCATTTTTATCCAAATTCCACAAGAAATCAACACGGATATGATCACCAAAATCAGCATTTCCATTATCCCCTTTCGCATCGATTACACTGTAATCTGTCAGGAGTTTCACATCTC
>Ga0102589_1000769_pt1 | contig 54309 bp, 40 predicted proteins | sample AraplaMF_Col_mLB_FD_76858 | JGI IMG/M metagenome (GOLD analysis project Ga0102589, IMG submission 76858) | Arabidopsis root microbial communities from the University of North Carolina, USA - plate scrape MF_Col_mLB | ecosystem: Host-associated > Plants > Roots > Endosphere | place: USA...
GTCGGCGAGCGAGGGGAAATCGGCGACCGAGAACTCGCGCACGCTGTCCATCAGCAGCGGATCGACCGCATCGTGCCGGGCGAGCGCGAAACGCGCGTTGGTGCCGCCGATGTCGGCGAGCAGGGCGTGGGTGTCGGTCTGGGGAATCTCGCTCAAGGGGTCACCGGCGGGGGCTGGTATGCGTCGTGCGGGTCGGTCCGCAGCGTAATGGACCGGCGGGCGCCTGTCTGCCGTGCGGGAGGTGCGGGATTCATCCGGGACCTCTGAAAACGAAATCACCCGCCACTTTCCGCCCTCGTAGCCCGGGTAAGCGAAGCGCATCCGGGGCTGTCACCCCCAACCCCGGGTGCGCTTCGCTTACCCGGGCTACAAAAGGCAGACGTGGAGCCCAAGCAGAAAACGGCGGGACCCGCTGCCGTAGGGAGGGACGGGGCAGCGGATCTCGCCGTTTGAACCTCACGCGCTCAGTAGGGCAGCGGCTCGGACAGCGACCGGCCGTGGCTACCGATCACCTTCGAGTACCACAGCGCGCTGTCCTTCGGAGTGCGTTCCTGCGTCACGTAGTTCACGTGCACCATGCCGAAGCGCTTGGAATAGCCCAGCGACCACTCCAGGTTGTCCAGCAGCGACCACAGCATGTAGCCGCGCACGTCGACGCCCGCTTCGATCGCGTCGTGGATCGCGCGCAGGTGCTTGCGCAGATAATCGGTGCGCAGCGGGTCCTTGATGCGGCGCTTGCCGTCGTCGTCGGTCATCGCCGCGGGCGGATCGAAGAAGGCCGCGCCGTTCTCGGTGATATAGACCGGCAGGTCGCCATAGGTCTGCTTGAACCACACCAGCAGGTCGGTCAGGCCCTGCGGGAAGACCTCCCAGCCGGTTTCGGTGTAGGTGCCCAGCGGCTGGCGCACGACGCCGGTGTTGAGCGGGTAGCTCTCGGCGGCCTTGGTCACGCTGCGCGTGTAGTAGTTGATGCCGACGAAGTCGAGTTTCTGCTGGATCAGCGCGTAATCCTCCGCCTGCCATTCCGGCCACGCGTCGCCGAAGATTTCCTTCAGTTCCGGCGGGTAATGGCCGAGCAGGGCGGGGTGCAGGTACTGCTCGTTCATGTAGGCATGCGCGCGGCGCACGGCGGCGGCATCCTCGGCCGATTCGGTCGCCGCGTATTTGGGCTCGATGTTCACCACCAGGCCGATCTCGTGCTTGCCCAGCTCGCGATACGCCTTCACCGCGGCGCCGTGCGCGCGCATCAGGTTGTGCGAGGCGATCGGCGCTTCGTACTTGCTGCGATGGCCAGGGGCGAGGGCGCCGTGCAGGTAGCCGCCGTCGGTGACGACCCACGGCTCGTTGAGCGTCACCCACTTCTTAACGCGGCCGTCGAGTTCGCGGTACATCACGCCCGCGTATTCGGCGAACCAGTCGGCGATGTCGCGATTGAGCCAGCCGCCGCGGTCGTCCAGCGCCGCCGGCAGGTCCCAGTGGTACAGCGTGAGCAGCGGCTCGATGCCGTTGTTCAGCAGCTCGTCGACCAGGCGCGAATAGAAGTCCAGGCCCTTCTGGTTCACGCGGCCGGTGCCCTCGGGCAGGATGCGCGACCACGACACGCTGAAGCGGTACGCCTGCAGGCCCAGCTCGCGCATCAGCTTCACGTCATCGCGCCAGCGGTTGTAGTGATCGCACGCGACATCGCCCGTGTCGCCGTTGAGCATCATCCCCGGCGTATGCGCGAAGCGCGTCCAGATGCTCGGGCCGGCGCCATCGGCGAGCGGCGAGCCCTCGATCTGGTGGGCGGCGGTGGCGGCGCCCCAGAGGAAGCCCTTGGGGAATGCGTATTGCTCGGACGGCTGACTCATCTGTGCGGAGGCCTGGCGGGGTGGATAGGCATGAAAACGGTTACATGGCAGGATAGCGGACACCGGTGATATTTGCATCGCCGGTGGTCGAAAATGCGGGCGCCGTCCCGCAGCGGCTCACCCGAGGAACTCGATGGCGAAAGTCACGCTGGATCGTCTGCGCAAGGTGTACCCCAACGGTTACGTGGGCGTGGACGATGCGACCTTCGACATCGGCGATGGCGAACTGCTCGTGCTGGTCGGCCCGTCGGGCTGCGGCAAGTCGACGCTGCTTCGCATGATCGCGGGCCTGGAGACGATCACCAGCGGCGAGTTGCGCATCGGCGACCGCGTCGTGAACGACGTGGCGCCGAAGGATCGCGACATCGCGATGGTGTTCCAGAGTTACGCGCTGTATCCGCACATGACGGTGGCCGAGAACCTCGGCTTCGGCTTGAAGCTGCGTGGCGCATCGAAGGATGAAGTCGCGCGCCGCGTGCGCGAATCGGCGCAGATGCTGGAACTGGAACCGCTTCTGGATCGCAAACCGGCGGCGCTGTCCGGCGGCCAGCGCCAGCGTGTCGCGCTCGGTCGTGCGCTGGTCCGGCAGCCGCAGGTGTTTTTGCTGGACGAACCGCTGTCGAATCTCGATGCGAAGCTGCGCGCCTCCACGCGCGTGGAAATCGCGCGCCTGCATCGCAAGCTCGGCACGACCATGATCTATGTCACGCACGACCAGGTCGAAGCGATGACGCTCGGCCAGCGCATCGTCGTGCTCGACAAGGGCCGCATCCAGCAGATCGACACGCCGATGGCGCTGTACAACCGCCCGGCGAATCTTTTCGTGGCGACGTTCCTGGGCAGTCCGAAGATGAATGTGTTGTCGGGCGAAGTCGTCGCGAACGGCGAAGCGCTGGCGCTGCGCATCGGCGACAGTGTCGAACTTCCGTTGCATCCCGAACCGGAATTGCGCGAGCACGTGCGTCGCTACGTCGGCAAGCCGCTCACCATCGGCCTGCGTCCGGAAGATTTCACGCTGGCCGAAGCAGGTCCCAGTCATCTGCAGGCGAGAGTCGAAACGGTGGAGCCAGTCGGCAACGAAGCCTTCCTCAACCTCGATTGCGGCGGCCGTGAACTGATCGTCCGCCTCCCGCCGCGCAGCCTCCCGAAAGCCGGCGATACCGTGCACCTCGGACACAATCCCGAGCATATGCATTACTTCGATGGGGAGAGTGGGCGGAGTTTGCGGGCGTGATGCTCATTCGGGCTGCGTCGCCGCCCGCACCACATCCGCCGCATTCACATCCTCAGCCCCCGGCGAAGTCGTCGCCGCCGCCGCCTCATGCGGCCGGAACTGCCGCGATTCCGAATCCCCCGCCGCCCGAATCGCCCGTGCCACGCGGACGCGCGGCAACGCATACGGATGTTCGGCGTTGAGGAATTCGATCATCCGTTCGCGCACCGCGCAACGCAGGTCGAACAGGTCGCCGGAATTGCGGGCGCTTACCAGCAATCGCACCTGCAAGGTCGAACGATCGGAGTCGGTGACCTGCGCGACGCAGACGCGGCCGTCCCAGCGTTCGTCGGTTTCGCAAATGCGTTGCAGGGCCTTGCGGACTTCCGGCATCGGGGTGCGGTAGTCGAGCCAGAGGAACGCGGTTCCGAGCAGTTGCGAGGTCGTGCGCGTCCAGTTCTCGAACGGGTTCTCGATGAACCATTGCAGGGGCACGACCAGGCGCCGCTCGTCCCAGATGCGCACCACGACGTAAGTACTGTCGATTTCCTCGATCCGGCCCCATTCGCCCTGCACGATGACCACGTCGTCCAGGCGGATCGGCTGGGTCATGGCGATCTGCAATCCGGCAATCAGATTGCCGAACACCGGCTTTGCGGCGATGCCCGCGACCAGGCCGATGATGCCGGCCGAGGCCAGCAGCGTCGTGCCGAACTGGCGGATGGCGGGGAAGGTCATCAACGCGATGGAGACGCCGGCGAGGATGATCGCGCCCTGCGCGATCCGGCTGAGCACGCGCGTCTGCGTCTGGATGCGCCGGGCGTCGAGGTTGTCGGCGACTTCGACCGGGTGCTGACGCAGGATCCGCCGCTCGACCGCGCCGACGGCCCGCACCGCCAGCCACGTCAGGCAGAGCAGCACGCCGATGCCGAGCCAGTGCTGGGCGCGTTCGAGCCATGGCCCGGGCAGCGGCGTGGCCCGCACGGCCAAGCTGAGGAAGAACAGGGGCAGGGCGACCGCGGCAGGTGTGGCGATGACCTGGACGACCCGCGCCCGCATCCGCGTCGCCACGTGGGCGTCGGCCCGGCGGGACAGGGCCAGCAGGGCGCGATGGACCACAAGGCCCAGCACGAGCGCGATCGTCAGTGGCCACGCGATCGCGCCAGCCTGCAGCCAGAAGCCCGGATCCATGGGCCCAGCCTCGCAGCGGGGCCGTAAATGCCGCGTCGACCGGCCGGGTCCCCGACTCGAAAGGCCGCGGGACGGCCGATCCGCCCCGCAGCGGCGGCCAGCCTCGCTATACTCTTTCATCTTTCGGCCGAAACGCCGAGCCTTCGCTATACCAATCAAGCAGTTAGCGTAGATAAGTCATCCACCTCACGAGGATGCGCGCGCGGTCAGGCGACACGCATCGAGACCGAGAACCCATCGACGCATGCGTCTGTCCACGATCAAGCTGTCCGGCTTCAAATCCTTCGTCGATCCGACCACGCTGCACCTGCCGACCAACATGACCGGCGTGGTCGGTCCCAACGGCTGCGGCAAGTCCAACATCATCGACGCCGTGCGCTGGGTGATGGGCGAAAGCTCGGCCAGCCGCCTGCGCGGCGATTCGCTGACCGACGTGATCTTCGCCGGCTCCTCGGCCCGCAAGCCCGTCTCGCAGGCGATGGTCGAGCTGATCTTCGACAACTCCGACCACACCATCACCGGTGAATACGCGGCGTTCAACGAGATCTCGGTCAAGCGTACCGTCAGCCGCGACAGCACCAACCAGTACTACCTCAACGGCGCCAAGTGCCGCCGCCGCGACATCACCGACCTGTTCCTCGGCACGGGCCTGGGCCCGCGCAGCTATTCGATCATCGAGCAGGGCATGATCTCGCAGGTCATCGAGGCCAAGCCCGAGGAACTGCGCGTCTACCTGGAAGAAGCCGCCGGCATCTCCAAGTACAAGGAACGCCGCAAGGAAACCGAAACGCGCATCCGCCACACGCGCGAGAACCTGGACCGCCTGAACGACCTGCGCGAGGAAGTCGGCAAGCAGCTCGAACACCTCAAGCGCCAGGCGCGGCAGGCCGAGCAGTACCAGGCGATCCAGGCCGAACGAAAGGTCAAGGACGCCGAATGGAAGGCGCTGGAACACCGCGCCCTCGACGAGAAACTTCAGGCCCAGCGCGCCAAGCTCGACCAGCAGGAAACGCGCCTGCAGCAGCTCATCGCCGAGCAGCGCGAAGCCGAGCGCGAGATCGAAACCGGACGCGTGAAGCGTGAGGAATCGGCCGAAGCGCTCAACAAGGCGCAGGCGGCCAGCTACGAAGTCAGCGGCACGCTGGCGCGCATCGAACAGCAGATCCAGCACCAGCGCGAAATGGCCAACCGCCTCAACAAGGCGCGCGACGAAGCCATGACCGCGCTGGCCGAACTGGGCCAGCACATGGGCAGCGACCAGTCCAAGCTCGATGTGCTGCGCGAATCGGTGGCCGAGATCGAGCCGCGCCTGGAGCAGCTGCGCGACGAGGACGGCATGCGCCAGGACACGCTGCGCGATGCCGAAGCCGCACTCACCGACTGGCAGCAGCGCTGGGAAGCGCATAGCCGCGCGCAGGCCGAGGCCTCGCGCGCCGCCGACGTCGAACGCACGCGCATCGAGCATCTGGATCGCCAGGTGCTGGAAGCCGATCGCCGTCGCGAATCGCTCAACGCCGAGCGATCGGGCCTCGACCTGACCGCGCTGTCGGATTCGTTCGCCGAGCTGCAGGAAAAGCACGAAACGCAGAAGTTCTCCATCGACAGCCTCAGCGAGGAGCTGGAGACGCGCAAGGCCACGCTGGGCGAACTGCAGGAGCAGCAGCGCTCCACGCAGTCCGAGCTGGCCGAAGTGCGCAAGCAGGCGCAGGCCGCGCGCGGTCGTTTGTCGTCGCTGGAAACCCTCCAGCACGCCGCGCTGGGCCAGGAACAGGGCGCCGCGCTGGGTTGGCTGAAGGCGCGCGGACTGGATTCGGCCACGCGCGTGGGCGAAGCGCTCGATGTCGACGCCGGCTGGGAAAACGCTGTGGAAAGCGCGCTCGGCCAGATGATCGAAGGCGTGCTGGTCGAGTCGCCGGAAACGCTGGTGGAGGCCATCGGCGAACTCGGCGAAGGCCGTCTCGCGCTGGTCGATCCGCACAACGATTCCGCACAGTTCGCGCCGACTTCACTCGCTTCGAAGGTGCGCGGCCCCATCGCGATCCGCCGCATCCTCGCCCGCCTGCACGCCGCCGACGACCTGACCCAGGCCCGCGCGCTGCTGCCGCAGCTGGGCGAAGGCGAATCGGTCATCACGCGTACCGGCGAGCGCCTTGGCGCGGGCTGGGTGCGCGTGCTGCGTTCGGGCGCGGCCCAGCAGGGTGCGCTGCTGCGTGAACGCGAGATCCAGACGCTGCGCGGCGAGATCGAAACGCTGCTGTCGCGCGAGAAGGAACTCGAATCGCTGCTGGTGCAACTGCGCGACCGCACGCTCGCCGCCGAACAGCAGCGCGAGGACGCCCAGCGCACGCTGTACATGGCGCATCGCAGCGTGTCCGAACTTGCCGGCCAGTTGCAGAGCCAGCAGGGGCGCCTGGACAACGCACGTTCGCGCATCGAGAAGATCGACGCCGAACTGGCGCAGCTGTCGCAGACCCTCGAATCCGCGCAGGACCAGGCCCGCGAGGCGCGCAATCGCCAGGAAGAGGCGGTCGTGCGCATGAGCGAACTGGAAGACGCACGCCAGGCGCTGGAAGGCGAGCGTCGTTCGATGACCGACGCCCGCGACCAGGCGCGCAACATCGCCCGCGAATCGCGCGACACCGCACATGCACTGGCGCTTACGCTGGAGTCGCAGCGTACGCAGATCGCGGCGCTGGAACAGGCGCTGTCGCGCATGGGCGGCCAGCGCGGCCAGCTCGACACGCGACTGGAAGAGCTCTCGCTGCAGCTGGCCGAAGGCGACGACCCGGTCGTAGTGCTGGAAGAGCAGCGCCAGGTCGCGCTCGAGCAGCGCGTGATCACCGAACAGAACCTCACGCTCGCGCGCACCACGCTGGACGGCATCGACAACGATCTTCGCCGTTTCGAGCAGATCCGCCACCAGCGCGACGAACAGGCCATCCAGCAGCGCGAAGCCATCGGCCAGCGCCGCCTGGAACAGCAGGCGCTGGTGCTCAAGGCCGAGCAGCTCGCCGCGGCCGTGGTCGAAGCCGGCTTCGTGCTGGAGGACGTGGTCAACACCCTCACCGACGACATGAACCCGCAGGTGTGGGAGCGCACGGTTTCCGAACTCGACGGCAAGCTGCGCCGCCTTGAGCCGGTGAACCTCGCCGCGATCGCCGAGCACGCCGAGGCCGAACAGCGCAAGGAATACCTCGACGCGCAGAACACCGACCTCACCACCGCGCTGGAAACCCTGGAAGAAGCCATCCGCAAGATCGACCGCGAAACCCGCGGCCGCTTCAAGGACACCTTCGACCGCGTCAACAGCGGCGTGCAGGAGCTGTATCCGCGCCTGTTCGGCGGCGGCCATGCCTACCTGGAACTCACCGGCGAGGACCTGCTCGACACCGGCGTGTCGATCATGGCGCGCCCGCCGGGCAAGCGCGTTTCGAACATCTCGCTGCTCTCCGGCGGCGAGAAGGCGATGACGGCCGTGGCGCTGGTGTTCGCGATCTTCCGCCTCAATCCCGCGCCGTTCTGCCTGCTCGACGAGGTGGACGCGCCGCTGGACGAAGCCAACGTGGGGCGACTTGCCCAGATGGTCAGCGAGATGAGCGAACAGGTACAGTTCCTCTTCGTGACCCATAACAAGGCGACGATGGAAGCGGCGCACCAGCTGTCCGGCGTGACCATGCGAGAGCCGGGCGTCAGCCGACTGGTGTCGGTGGACCTGGCGGAGGCCTCGCGCCTGGCCGGCGTCGCGTAAATGCTGGGATTCGGGAATGGAGAATCGGGATTCGGATGAAGCCACGGCAGGCCGGCATTTTCGAATCCCCAATCCCGAATCCCGAATTCCGTTCCTAGGAGAAATCGAATGTCCGACGTGACCCTGCTGCGAATCGGCATCCTGATCGCGGGCCTGATCCTCGTCGCCGCCATCGTGTTCTTCGGCCGCCCGCGCAAGCCGGGGCAGGGCAAGCGCGTGCAGCGCGAACCGTCCTCCTCGCCGGCGGGCACGCAGCGCCAGGAACCGACGCTGGGCGAGCAGATCGAGCGCGACCTCGCGCAGGGCGGCGCGGCCGGCGGCTCGACGACGCAGGCCGAACTGGAACTGTTCGACCGCACGCTCGAAGGCGGCGCCAACAGCGAGCTCGGCCGTCGCGTCACCGAAGAGTTCGACAAGATCGTGACCCTGTACCTGGCTGCGCGCGCCGGGCAGAAGCTGCACGGGCCGGACATCGTCGTCGCCGCCGAGAAGGCCGGCCTGGTCTACGGCTACATGGGTGTGTTCCATCGCCTCGTCGAGAACCACCCCGACCGCGGCCCCGTCTTCAGCGTCGCCAACATCATGAAACCCGGCAGCTTCGACATGGCGAACATCCAGTCGATGGAGACGCCGGCGATCGCGTTCTTCCTCACGCTGCCGGCGCCGGTCAACGCGCTGGACGCGTGGGAAACCATGCTGCCCACCGCCCAGCGCATGGCCGAACTGCTCGACGGCGTGGTCCTGGACGAGCAGCGCAACGCGCTCGGCCGCCAGCGCATCGCCCACATCCGCGACGAACTGCGCGCCTACGACCGCCAGCGCGAAGCGCCGCCGCTGACGAAGCCGGCGCGGTGGTGATCGTCGGCGCCGTTGGTTGAACCCCTTTCCTTTGGGAGCGGGGGCGTGAGCATGCTGGGACTTGGCCTCCTACAAAGAGGCGTTGCCGCTCATGTCACGAACATCCACATGAGTTTCAACTTTCGCTGGAATTACAGGTGAGCGATGACTGACGGCCCTGGTCACGCTTCGCCGGGATAACTGACCTCCGCCACCCCCCATTCTCCCGAGGGCTTTTTTGGGCCAAGACGGGCATGCGCGCACACTTGCATTCGTGAGTGCCGATAATGCATTAAGGAAACGAGCAGCTCCCAAGCGACTGCGTGAAGGTAAAGTTAACGATGTTTGGCGTTGTGACGTCCGGTGTGGCGATTTGTTTAATGCTTTCCCCATAACGCATACGCCCTCAGAATGACCGCGCTAAGCCGTTCGGCTCAAGGATTACACGTGGTTAAGACTCCCAACCTCGCGGAGCGCATCGCTAAACTTCGCGATCGCATCGATGAAGCAAATCATCGTTACTACGTCCAGGACGATCCCTCAATTCCAGATGCTGAGTACGATCGCTTGCTGCGCGAACTGCAGGATCTTGAGGCCCAGTACCCTGACTTGGTTTCCCCTGATTCGCCGACCCAGCTTGTGGGCGCCGTCTCCGATGTGCCGTTTCGAAAGATGCGGCATGAGACACCGATGCTATCGCTGGAAAACGCGTTCAGTTACCAAGATGTGCAGGAATTTGTGTGGCGTATTGAACGCCGCTTGGAAGTGATCGGTCCAGAATTCTCTGTTGAGCCAAAACTAGACGGGTTGGCAATCAACTTGCGGTATGAAAAGGGGGTGCTTGTAGCTGCTACGACTCGCGGCGACGGCGTCATCGGCGAATCTGTTACCGCGAACGCCAAGTCGATCGACTCAATTCCTAAAGAGCTCGATGGCAATGTAGTGCCCGCCATCCTTGAGGTGCGTGGCGAGGTTTACATGTCTAAGAGAGACTTTGAGGCATACAACCGCAAAGCTCTTACTTCTGGCCGCAAGCCGTTAGCAAATCCCCGGAATGGCGCTGCTGGTTCCCTCAGGCAGCTTGATCCAAGAGTGACTGCGCAACGGAAGCTGAGCTTTTTCCCCTATGGAATTGGACGCATAGAGTTCGAGGCTGACATGTTTTCGCCTTCGCCTCGTCTCAATCTGAAAAGTCAATCCGATGTTCTGAAGTTCCTCTATGACGTTGGCTTTGTTGATCATCATTTCAGTCGTGTTGTCCGCGGTCTTTCAGGGCTGTTGGACTTCTACAACGAAGTTGCCGCGAAGCGAGAAGGATTGCCGTTCGATATTGACGGTGTGGTTTACAAGGTGAACTCCTTGCGGCTGCAGGAAGAAATGGGCTTCGTCTCGCGCGCGCCGCGCTGGGCGATCGCACACAAGTTCCCGGCGCAGGAACAGTCGACGGTGCTGGAAGGCATCGACATCCAGATCGGCCGCACCGGCGCGGCGACGCCCGTCGCACGCCTGAAACCCGTGCAGGTCGCGGGCGTGGTCGTGACCAACGCGACGCTGCACAACGCCGACCAGATCGCGCGACTGGACGTGCGCATCGGCGACACGGTGATCGTGCGCCGCGCGGGCGACGTGATTCCCGAGATCGTCCGCGTCGTCCCCGAGTACCGCGATCCGCACGCGCCGGAATGGCGGATGCCGACGCAGTGCCCGGTGTGCGGTTCGGAAATCGTGCGCGAGGAAGGCGAGGCGGTGTGGCGCTGCTCGGGCGAACTCACCTGCGCGGCGCAGCGAAAGGAGGCGATCCGCCATTTCGCTTCACGCCGCGCGATGGACATCGAAGGCCTGGGCGAGCGTTTCATCGAGGATCTTTCGGACCTCGACTATCTGAAGTCGGTGGCCGATCTCTACAGACTCGAACTCGACGATCTGCTGGAAATGAAGCGCCGCGCCGACGAGCGCGACGGCACGACCCCGGAGACGGCAAAGGCCGGCAAGGTCGCGACGAAGTGGGCCGAGAACCTCATCGCCGCGATCGACCACAGCCGCAATACCACGTTGGAGCGCTTCCTTTACGCGCTGGGCATCCAGCACGTCGGCGAGAGCACGGCGAAGGCGCTGGCGAACTGGTTCGGGGACATCGCGCTGATCCGTCGCCTGCCGTGGCCGCTGTTCAAGCGCGTGCCCGATGTCGGTGGCGAAGTCGCGCGCGCGATCGGGCATTTCTTCGACCAGCCGGGCAACCAGCAGGTGATCGACGACCTGCTCGCGCGCGGCGTGACCATTACCGACACGCACGCGCCGAGCGCGAAGCTGCGCGACGGCCTGGATTTCGCGACGATGCTGGTCGACCTGGAAATCCCGAAGATCACGAAGATTCGCGCCGAACAACTGGCCACCGCGTTCCCGAACGTGCAGGCGCTGCTCGACGCGCCACAGCACAACTTCGTCACGGCGGGCTTGCCGAACGAAACGGCCATCGCACTGTCCGAATGGCTGGAGGACGAGGAACACGCGCGGCTGCTCGGTCGCGGTGGCGAATCGCTGGCGATGCTGCAATCGCTGACGCCGGCGGCCGAAGCCGCGGCGAGCGGCCCGCTCGATGGCCAGACCGCCGTGCTCACCGGAACGCTGACCGCGATGAGCCGCGACGAAGCCAAGGCGAAACTCGAAGCGCTGGGCGCCAAGGTCGCCGGCAGCGTGTCGAAGAAGACCAGCTTCGTCGTTGCCGGTGAAGCCGCCGGCTCCAAGCTCGACAAGGCGACCGAGCTGGGCGTCGAGATATGGGACGAGGCGCGGCTGCTGGCGTTCCTCGCGCAACACGGAGGCTGACCGCATGAGCGACTGGCAACCGTCGGCGTCGTTCGATGCCTTGCGCCTGCGCGCGCGCCTCAACGCGGCGGTGCGCGCGTTCTTCGCCGAGCGTGGCGTGGTCGAAGTGGAAACGCCGGTGATGTCGATGGCCGGCAACACCGATCCGAACATCGCCTCGTTCCACCTGGAATTCAGCGGCCGCACCGACGGAGCGCCGCGCACGCGCTGGCTGCGCACGTCGCCGGAATATCCGTTGAAGCGGCTGCTGGCGGCGGGCTTCGGCGACTGTTACGAGTTGGGCCGCGTGTTCCGCGATGGCGAGGCCGGCGGCCGGCACAACCCGGAATTCACGATGCTGGAGTGGTACCGCCTCGGTTGGGATCACACCCGACTGATCGAGGAAACCGCCGCGCTGGTGCTGGCCGCGCTGGCGCTGGTCGGCAGGACGGCGACGCTGTCGCGCATCGCGTACCACGACCTTTACCGCGAGCGGCTCGGACTGGATCCCGCGACCGCGAGCGACGAGCAGCTGCGCGCCGCGCTGGGCGATGTCGTGATCGATCCCGCCGGCCTGACGCGCGACGACTGGCTCGACCTGCTGATGACGCATCGCCTGCAGCCTTCGTTCGGCACGGACGAACTGCTGGCCGTGTACGACTACCCGGCCTCGCAATGCGCGCTGGCGCGGATACGCCACGACGAGCCGCCGGTGGCCGAGCGTTTCGAGTTGTACCTCGGGCCGCTGGAACTGGCCAACGGCTACCACGAACTGGCCGACGCGGCCGAGCAGGGCGCGCGCTTCGACCGCGACCGGCAGGTGCGGCGTGGGCGCGGCGATATCGAACCGCCGCGCGACGAGCGCCTGCTGCACGCGCTGTCGGCGGGCTTCCCCGCGTGCGCCGGCGTCGCGATGGGCATGGACCGGCTGATGATGGCGATGCTCGGCACCGGCCGTATCGCCGATGTGCTGGCCTTCGACTTCGCGCGTGCCTGACGTCCCGGTTTCGCAATCCCCTCCCGTCTTGATGCCCGTTTACACACGGACGCTATACAGTGGCGTCTGGAAGACAGGGGTGCATGATGCGCGGCTTGGCAGTCTCGACGTTGCTTGCGGCATGTGCGGTGATCGCGCCTGACGCGTGGGCGCAGGAAGAGGGTGGACGCTTCTACGGCGATCGCATCCTGCGTTGCGAATCCAAGGATGGTGAGGACAACATCTGCCCGGCCGACATCCGCGGCGGCGTGCGGTTGCTGCGCACGCTCTCGCGCACCGACTGCGACGAGAACAAGACCTGGGGCGTCACCCCCGCCGGCGTCTGGGTGAAGGACGGCTGCCGCGCGGATTTCGTCCTGGGTTACGGCGGCAGCGTCGGCAGCGGCAGCGGTTCGCGCGTGATGCGCTGCGAGTCCAAGGGCAATCGCTGGACGCACTGCCCGTCGGAAACGCGCGCCGGCGTCGAACTGGTCCGCCAGCTTTCGAAGAATCCCTGCATGCGCGGCCAGAACTGGGGCGCGGACGCACGCGGCGTGTGGGTATCCGGCGGCTGCCGCGCCGAGTTCCGCATGATGGTCGACGTCGCCAACGAAACGCCGCGACAGCTCGTGCGCTGCGACTCCGTCGAAAAGCGCCCGCGTCATTGCCCGGTCGACACCAAGGGCGGCGTGCGGGTGTTCAAGCAGCTGTCGCGCTCGGCCTGCGTCGAAGGCCGCACCTGGGGCGTGGACGACAACGGCATCTGGGTCGAAGACGGTTGCCGGGCGGAGTTCGAGATCCACCAGAAGCCGCAGCAGTCCGGCGGCTGAACCGCCGCGAGCGGGGCCCGTTTCATGCGGTCCCCGTTAAGTTTCCCTCGTTAGTCTGAGAACAATTCTCATCGCACGCAGGGGAGCTCCGATGATCGCGCAATCGCTCAAGGCGTTTGGATTCTTGTCCGTCATCGCGGTCGGTGCGCTGTGGGCGCAGTCCGCGCAGGCGCAGGTCGACGCACAGCGTTACGGCTCCGACCGGACCATTCGCTGCGATTCCAACGACAGCCGTCTGCGCCACTGCGACGCCGACACGCGCGGCGGAGTGCGACTGCTGCGGCAGGTCTCGAAGGCGTCATGCATCGAAGGCCGCAGCTGGGGTTACGACCGCAACGGCGTGTGGGTCAATAACGGATGCCGCGCGGAGTTCGCGCTGGGCGTCGGCAACGGTTGGGGCGGCGGCTGGGGCAATGGCGGCAACGGTGGCGGCGATGGTCGTACCGTGCGTTGCGATTCCAACGACAACCGCTATCAGCAGTGCGCCATCAACGGCCGCGGCGCGACGCTGGTTCGCCAGTATTCCAAGTCGGCCTGCGTCGAAGGGCGCAGCTGGGGCGTCGGTCGCGGATTCGTGTGGGTGAACAACGGCTGCCGCGCCGAGTTCGCCACGGACAACGGTGGCGGCTGGGGCGGCGGGAATGGCGGTGGCCACGGCGGCGGCTGGGGCGGTGGCAATGGCGGCGGCGGTCCGGTGCAGTCGCTCTACTGCGGTTCCGACGACAACCGCCAGCGCCGCTGCAACGTCACCATCCGCCGCGACGCGCGCATGGTCCGCCAGGCGTCGAAGGCCGCGTGCATCGAAGGCCGCAGCTGGGGCTGGGACGGCAACGGCATCTGGGTCAGCAACGGCTGTCGGGCCGATTTCCAGGTGCAGTGACGCTTCGCACGGGAGCGCGTGTACTGCGCGTTTCCCGTCCTGAATCCTGCGGCCTGTAAACTGGCCGCATGAACACCAACGCCATCGATTTCGACCGCTACGACCGCATCCGCCCGATCCGCTGGACCGGCCAGGCCCTGGAGCTGCTGGACCAGCGCAAGCTGCCGTTCGTGGTCGAGTACGTCACCTGCGCCGACAGCGACGCCGTTGCCGAAGCGATCCATGCGCTCACCGTGCGTGGCGCCCCGGCCATCGGCATTGCCGCCGCATGGGGCGTGGTGCTGGCCTCCCGCACGGTCGAAGCGAACGATGGAGGCGACGCGGCCGTGAAGCTGGAGCCGGCCATGCAGCGCCTCAACGCCGCGCGCCCGACTGCCGTGAACCTGGCCTGGGCGCTGGCGCGCATGCGCCGCGTGCTGGCCGTTGCCGGCACCGACTGGCGCGACGTGCTCGAACGTGAGGCCAAGGCCATCGCGGACGAAGACCTCGCCGCGAACCGCCGCATGGGCGCGCTCGGCGCCGCGCTGATCCCGCCGGGCAGCGGCGTGCTGACCCACTGCAACACCGGCTCGCTGGCGACCGCCGGTTTCGGTACCGCACTGGGCGTGATCCGTGCCGGTGTCGCCGAGGGCCGCATCGACAAGGTCTTCGCCGGCGAAACCCGTCCGTGGTTGCAGGGCGCGCGCCTGACGGTGTGGGAACTCCAGCAGGACGGCATTTCGCCCACGCTGATCGCCGACGCCGCCGCATCGCACCTGATGAAGTCCGGCGACGTGCAGTGGGTGATCGTCGGCGCCGACCGCATCTGCGCCAACGGCGACACCGCCAACAAGATCGGCACCTACCAGCTCGCCATCGCCGCGCGCCACCACGGGCTGAAGTTCATGGTCGTCGCGCCGTCCTCGACGGTCGACATGGAAACCCCGTCCGGCGATGCCATCCACATCGAAGAGCGCGACCCCGGCGAGCTGTTCGCCGTCGGCGGCGTGCGGACCGCGGCCGATGAGATCGGCGCCTGGAACCCCGTCTTCGACGTGACCCCGCACGAACTGATCGACGCCATCGTGACCGAGCACGGCGTGATCGAACGGCCGGATGCGGCGGCGATGAAGGCGGCGTTCGGCTGACACCTCTGCTTTCGTAGCCCGGGTAAGCGAAGCGCACCCGGGAACCGTCACGCTCGACCCGGGTGCGCTTCGCTTACCCGGGCTACGTGACGTGACGCCGTTTGGCGCATGCCGATGGGCCGTCTTGCCCTGCGCCGTAGCCACCGCTGGAGCATGCCGCCGGCCCGGCTCGCAAAACCGCCGAAAATCGCCCGCAAGTCCTTGTTTCTGGGCGGGAATCGGCTGCCTCGAAACCCCCTTTTGTGCTATCATTTCCTGTCGATCCGACACCGCCCGCAGCGGACTGGAACGCCAGCCCGCAAGGGGTGTTTTTGCGGCTGAAACATCGCGCTGAATGAACCGCCGGTTCAGCCGCGCGCAAAACAAACAGACACGGAAACCCGATGGCCGAACTCGCCAAGGAAATCATCCCGGTAAACCTCGAAGACGAGATGCGTCGCAGCTATCTCGATTACGCGATGAGCGTGATCGTGGGGCGCGCGCTCCCGGACGCGCGCGACGGCCTCAAGCCGGTGCACCGCCGCGTGCTGTACGCGATGAACGAACTGGGCGCGCACAGCAACAAGCCGTACTACAAGTCGGCGCGTATCGTCGGTGACGTCATCGGTAAGTACCACCCGCACGGCGACACGGCCGTGTACGACACCCTGGTGCGCATGGCGCAGCCGTTCTCGCTGCGCTACATGCTGGTGGACGGACAGGGCAACTTCGGCTCGATCGACGGCGACAACGCCGCGGCCATGCGATACACCGAAGCGCGCATGTCGCGCATCGCGCACGAGCTGATGGCCGACATCGACAAGGAAACCGTCGATTTCCAGCCCAACTACGACGAAAAGGAACTCGAGCCCACCGTCATGCCGACGCGTGTGCCGAACCTGCTGGTCAACGGTTCGGCCGGCATCGCGGTCGGCATGGCGACCAACATCCCGCCGCACAATCTTTCCGAAGTCATCGACGCGACCATCGCGCTGATCGACGATCCGACCATCGACGTCGATGGCCTGATCCAGTACATCCCGGGCCCGGATTTCCCGACCGCCGGCATCATCAACGGCACCGCGGGCATCACCGCCGGCTACCGCACCGGCCGTGGCCGCGTGCGCATGCGTGCGCGCGCCGAAGTGGAAGTGGCCGACAACGGCCGCGAAGCCATCGTCGTCACCGAGATCCCGTACCAGGTCAACAAGGCGCGTCTGATCGAGAAGATCGCCGAGCTGGTCAAGGAAAAGAAGATCGAGGGCATCAGCGAGCTGCGCGACGAGTCCGACAAGGACGGCATGCGCATCTACATCGAGGTCAAGCGCGGCGAATCGGCGGAGGTCGTGCTCAACAACCTCTACCAGCAGACCCAGATGGAATCGGTGTTCGGCATCAACATGGTCGCGATCGTCGACGGCCGGCCGAAGCTGCTGAACCTGAAGGAGATGCTGGAAGTCTTCGTCAAGCATCGCCGCGAAGTCGTCACCCGCCGCACCATCTTCGAACTGCGCAAGGCACGCCAGCGTGCGCACATCCTGGAAGGCCTGACGGTCGCGCTCGCGAACATCGACGAGATGATCGAGCTGATCAAGACCTCGGCCAATCCGAACGAAGCGCGCGAGCGCATGCTCGCCCGCACGTGGGAAGCCGGTCTGGTCGGCGCGCTGCTGGCCGCGGCGGGCAGCGATGCGTCGCGGCCGGAAGACCTGCCGCAGGGCGTGGGCCTGATCGACGGCCGCTACCAGCTGACCGAGACGCAGGCGCAGCAGATCCTGGAAATGCGCCTGCACCGCCTGACCGGCCTGGAGCAGGACAAGCTCACCGAGGAATACAAGCTGCTGCTGGAAACCATCCGCGGCCTGATCGAGATCCTGGAAGATCCGAGCGTGCTGCTGGACGTGATCCGCACCGAGCTTCGCAACGTCAAGGAAGAGTTCGGCGACGCGCGCCGCAGCGAGATCCGCGCCAGCGAGGAAGACCTCGACATCCTGGACCTCATCGCGCCGGAAGACGTGGTGGTGACGCTTTCGCATTCGGGTTACGCCAAGCGCCAGCCGGTCAGCAGCTATCGCGCGCAGAAGCGCGGCGGCAAGGGCCGCAACGCGGCGGCGACGAAGGACGAGGATTTCATCGACCACCTGTGGCTGGTGAACACGCACGACACGCTGCTCACCTTCACCAGTGCCGGCCGCGTGTTCTGGCTGCCGGTGCACCAGCTGCCCGACGCCGGCCCGAACGCGCGCGGTCGTCCGATCATCAACTGGATCCCGCTGGAAAACGGCGAGCAGGTGCAGGCCGTTCTGCCGGTACGCGCGTACGAGGAAGGCCGCTACGCCTTCTTCGCCACGCGTAACGGCACGGTCAAGAAGACGCCGCTTACCGAGTTCGCGTTCCGCCTGGCGCGCGGCAAGATCGCCATCAACCTCGACGACGGCGATGCGCTGGTCGATGTCGCGATGACCGACGGCAACTGCGACGTCATGCTGTTCGCGAGCAACGGCAAGGCCGTGCGGTTCTCGGAGGACGCGGTGCGTTCGATGGGCCGCACCGCCACCGGCGTGCGCGGCATCCGTCTGGCCGAAGGCGAGGAGGGCGAGGAAGGCGATGAGGGCGCAAAGAACACCAGCGGCGCCTATGTCGTGAGCCTCATCGTCGTCGAAGGCGACGGCGACATCCTCACCGCCAGCGAACGCGGCTACGGCAAGCGCACGGCGCTTGAGGAATACCCGCGCAAGGGCCGCGGCGGCCAGGGCGTGATCGCGCTCAAGACCACCGAACGCAACGGCAAGCTGATTGGCGCCGTGCAGCTGTCGGACCACCACGACGTGCTGCTGATTTCCGACGGCGGCACGCTGGTGCGCACGCGCGCGGCGGAGATCTCGCAGGTCGGCCGCAACACGCAGGGCGTCACGCTGATGCGCCTGTCGCCGGAAGAGAGCCTGCAGACGATCGAACGCGTCGATGCCTCGCTCGACGAGGACGAGGAAAACGGCGGCGACGTGCCGGTTGAAGGTTCGGTTGCCGACAATGCGCCGGGCGAGGCTTCCAGCGAGACGGATACGCCGGCCGCGACCTGATCGGGCTGCTTCAACGTCTGAACAGAAGCGCCACCTTCGGGTGGCGTTTTTGTTTTTACGTCCGTCATCCCGACGTTTACTTCCGTCATCCCGACTTTACTTCCCTCATCCCGACCTTTACTTCCGTCATCCCGGCGAAGGCCGGGACCCAGGCTGGCATGCCATCCGGCCAGTGCGGTGGGATAAGCCTCATCGCCTTGAACCCGGGTGCGGTTTCGCTTGCCTGGGGTACGCCGGTTCCATCGCGCGCCTGACACGATCATCGATGGGTTTCGCGTTGCGAAACCCATCCTACGGTCGTTGAGGTCCGTCATCCCGGCGAAGGCCGGGACCCAGGGTGGCACGTCATCCGGTAAGCGGTCGCTGCGCTTCAGGCGTTGTGACGCCAAACCCAAGCCTTCGCCACGACGATCACGCCAACACCCGCACCAGATCCCCGCGCCGCACCACGCCCTGCGAACGCGGTATCAGATGCCGCCCGAACGTCACGCCGACGTCGAACCGGCGATACCCTGTCAGCGTCTTCAACGGCTGGCCATCGTGCGACTTGCGGCCCGTCGCCGGATCGACATTGATGAAATTGCAGCGCGTGCAGGGCTTGGCGACATCGAACTCGATCTCGCCGATGGCGATCCGCGTCCATTCGTCCTCGGCATGCGGCGTGTCGATGTCGACCACGAGGTTCGGCCGGAAGCGCGTCATCGTGACGGGCACTTCGAGTTGTGAGTTGAGCAACGCCAGCGAACCGCGACCCAGCAGCATGATCGGGAAGCTGTCCGCGAAGCCGACGATGTCGCCTTCGCGTGCGAAGTCCGGATCGACCTGCCGGTGCACCGTGTCGTGCATGTACACCAGTCGCACGACGGTGCCGAGATAGCGGCCCAGCCATTGCCCGGCTTCATCGCTTGCGAACGTCGCCGCGACCGGCTTCTTCCAGATTTCCACAACGTCCGTGTCGCCCGAAGGCACCGGCACCGCGACCTGCAGCGAAGGCATCCCCGGCGCGTCGAGCACGAGGCCCCCGTCGACCGGACGCGCATGCATGAGCGTGAGTTCGGGGAACTGCCGTCCGGTGATGAAGCGTCCGTCGGCATCGACGATCATCCAGCGCCGGTCGCCCGCGAGGCCGCGCGCTTCGACGCGGGCTTCGTCCAGCGCCAGCGCGGCGCAGGACTTGATCGGATACAGGTACAGGTCGCTCAGCTTCATGGCGGGTCGAACGCGCGGGGAAGGCGCATCGTGACCTTCGCGGGCGGTGCGGTAAAGCGTCAGCGCTTCGGAACGCGGCGCGCCACTTCGGCCAGCACCGTTTCCACCGGCAATGCCGCCAGGTCCGGCACCTGCATCGCATCGAAGCCGCGCATGCGGATGCCGGTACGCTCGACCGGCGTGTGCGATCCGAACAGGGCGAGGCCAGGCACGCCCAGCGCCGCGGCCAGGTGCGTCGGGCCGGTGTCGTTGCCGACCACGAACGCCGCGCGCCGCAGGACGCCCGCCAGCGCGAACCAGTCCAGGAATCCGTCCGGCCCGGTCAGCACATGGCAGGGCAGGCTGCGGGCCAGTTCGAGTTCGTCCGGCCCCGGCGCGACGACGACCGCGTGGCCGAGCTCGCCCAGCCGCCGCGCCAGTTCGGCATGCCCCGGCCAGCGTTTGTGTTCGTGCCGCGCGGCGCTGCCGGGAATCAGCACGATGTAGTCCGAAGGAACGCCGGCGGCGGCGAGCAGGGCGCTCGCATCGTCCGCCATCCAGACCGGTTCGGGTGCGTCCGCATGGCGGACCCGGATGCCCGCCTGCGCGAGCATCCACGCATACGCCAGCCGGTCCGGCGTGCCGCTGCCGGACGGGTTGTGCTTGCGCAGCCAGTTCGTGGGCTCGGGCATCAGGCGACGGTAGAGCGCGGTGCGATCGCTGCCCTGCAGGTCGTAGACGCGTTCGAAGCCGCGCTCGCGCAGCGTCCGAAGCAGGGCGAGGTTGCGCCCCAGCTGGAGCAGCGGAGCGCGCGGATCGCCGATCACCTCGTCGACGTGCGGGCAACGTTCCATCAGCCGCATGTAGGGCGAGGACGCAAGCAGGACCAGGTGCCGGTCGCGGTGATGTTCGCGCAGGTCGCGCAGCGCGCCGTCGGCCTGGAGCAGGTCGCCGAACGCGCCGTGGCGGATTACCAGGACCGGTCCGCCCGGCGCGGCGACCGGTGCGGGCGGGGCGCCTGGGGTGATGGCAGGACGCGGAAGGTCGCGCGGCATGCGGACGTACTTCAAGGACGATGCGGCCGATGATGGCACACGCCGTGTGACAACCCCGACAGTCCGCCGGACGTCGTTCAGCCGATGCCACCCGACAACGTTCCGGCGTGATTTTTCGCCGCGCTACTTTGGCGTGGACCCACCTATACTCGCGACAAATCCAGGGGGTCGCATGAAGCGCGCAGCGGAAGGAATCGTTCACGCACAGCCGAAGTCTGGCCGCGTGGTGGGGTGGTTCGCGTTGGTGGTTCTTTCGGTCGCGTTGCTGGCCGGTTGCAAGCGCGACCCGAACGGACAGCTTCCCGCAGCCAGCGGCGAAGCGATCGCGTCGAAGACGCAGGCGGTGCATGGTTTCGCGCTCGTTTCGGCGTATCCCGACCAGAAGGGCGACGAGCAGCTCGCCATCGCGCTGGAATTCAGCAAGCCGCTGGTGGGCACGCAATCGTTCGACGAACTCATTTCGGTGACCGACAAGAACGGCGCCGTGGTGAAAGGCAGCTGGGTGTTGTCGGACGACGCGAAAGTGCTGCGTTTCCCGCACGTGGAAGCGAGCAAGGACTATGTGGTCGAGATCAAGGCCGGACTCACCGCCGCCTCCGGCGATCGCCTCACGCAGCCGTTGCGCAAGGAGGTCTACACCGGTCCGCTCGATCCCGTCGTAGGTTTCGCCTCGCAAGGCAGCGTGCTGCCGGCGCGCGAAAGCCGCGGCCTGCCGGTGGTGTCGGTGAACGTACAGGAAGTGGACGTCGAATTCCTGCGCGTGCGCGAGAAGGACCTGCCGAAGTTCTTCGCCGACTACCAGCGCGGCGGACGTCGCGGCAGCTGGGAACTGTCCAGCGAGTACAGCGACAGGACGCCGCTCGAAAAGCTCGCCGAACCGGTCTACGTGAACCGCTTCGTGCTCGGCGGCAAGCCCAACGAGCGCGTGCTCACCTACCTGCCGGTGCAGGACATCAAGGAACTGCAGGAACCCGGCCTGTACTTCGCGGTGATGAAGCGCGCCGGCCAGTTCCAGGACCAGTACGAAACTGCGTTCTTCACCGTCAGCGACCTCGGCCTGCACGTACGTGCGTACAAGGATTCGCTGTTCGTGCACACCGCTTCGCTGCAGACCGGCGCCGCCGTGTCGGGCGTGGAGCTGCGCATCCTGGATTCGCGCGGCGAGCCGGTGCTGAAGGCCGAAACCGACGGCAACGGCAACGCGCTGATCAAGTACAAACTCGACGCCGCCTACGTGCTGGTCGCGAGCAAGGGCCGCGACGTGTCGATGCTGCCGTTCAACCAGCCGGCGCTGGATTTGTCGGAGTTCGCGGTCAGCGGTCGGGAGCAGGCGTGGTTCGACGTGTTCGCCTGGTCCGGGCGCGACCTGTACCGTCCCGGCGAAACCGTGCGACTGTCCGCCTTGCTGCGCGATCAGGATGGACAGCCGGTCGTGCCGAAGGCCGGCAAGCCGCCGCAGCCGGTGTTCCTGCGCTACGTGCAGCCCGACGGCAAGACGTTCCTGGAAACGCGACTGCAGCCCGATGCGCAGGGCTACGTGCGCCATGCGCAGGTGATCCCCGGGGACGCGGCGACCGGCCGCTGGCGCGTGGAATTCCGCACCGATCCGGGCAGCAAGGACGCCGTGCAGGGCATGACGCTGCGCGTGGAAGAATTCCTGCCCGAACGGCTCAAGCTCGACCTCGACGCGCAACCCGTGCTCAAGCCGGGTGAACCGCTGAAGCTGAGCGTCGACGGCGCGTATCTGTACGGCGCGCCCGCCGCGGGCAACCGCTTCACCGCCAAGCTTGCGGTCGCCGTCGAACAGCATCCGCTGGAACAACTGCCCGGCTGGTTCTTCGGCGATCCGACGCTGTCGCTGCCGAAGGAAGCAGCGGACGTCGTGGATACGACGCTGGATGCGCAGGGCAAACTCGAACAGGACATCGCGCTCCCCGACGAAGCCAAACCGACCAGCACCATCGCCGCGATCCTTACCGGCAGCGTGTACGAAACCGGTGGCCGCAGCGTCAATCGCAGCCTCAAGCGCGTGCTGTGGCCGGCCGATGCAATCGTCGGCGTGCGCCCGCTGTTCGACGACAAGGAAGGCACCGACGCGAACGGCAACGCCGGTTTCGAAATCGCCCGGTACGGCAGCGACGCGCAACCGCGCGCGGCGAAGGGCCTGCGCGTGACGCTGGTGCGCGAGCATCGCGACTATCACTGGAACCACGGCGACGACGGCTGGGATTACGACTTCACCCGCCGCTACGAAGACATCGAAACGCGCAACATCGACGTCGGCACCTCGGCGGCGCGCATCGATTTCCCGGTCGAATGGGGCGATTACCGCCTCGACGTGTTCGACCCGGCGACCAAACTCACCACGCGCTATCCGTTCACTGCCGGCTGGAGCTGGAACGACGAGAACCGCGGCCTCGACGCGCGCCCGGACAAGGTCAAGCTCGCGCTCGACAAGACGTCCTATCGCGCCGGCGACACGCTGAAGGTGACGCTGACGCCGCCGCACGCCGGCAAGGGCCTGTTGATGGTCGAGACCGACCGCATGCTCTACGTGCAGGACATCGACGCCAAGGCAGGTAGCACGTTCGAGATCCCGGTAACGAAGGACTGGGAGCGCCACGACGTCTACGTCACCGCGCTCGTGTTCCGCGGCGGCAGCGCGCCGAGCAAGATCACGCCCGCGCGTGCGGTCGGTGTCGCGTTCGTGCCGATGGATCGCCGCGATCGGAAGGTCGCCGTCGGTTTGACCGTGCCCAGGCAGATGCAGCCCGAACGCGATCTGGCGGTGACGGTGAGCGTGCCGCAACTGGCGGGTCAGGGTGCGTTCGTCACGGTGTCCGCGGTGGACGTGGGCATCCTCAACATCACGCGGTTCCCGGTGCCCGACGCCGCTTCGCACTTCTTCGCGCAGCGACGCCTCGGCGTGGATGCGTACGACGTCTATGGCCGCGTGATCGAAAGCTTCGAAGGCAGCATGGCGAAGATCCGCTTCGGCGGTGACATGGCGCTGGCCGCACTGCCACAGGCGCGACGTCCGACGGCCAAGGTGCAGACGGTGGACCTCTTCGCGGGTCCGGTGAAGCTCGACGCGAAGGGCAACGCGCGCGTGCGCCTTGCGGTGCCGGACTTCAACGGAACCCTGCGCGTCTCGGCGCTGGTGTACTCGGCGAACAGGTACGGAAGCCGCGCGGCGGAAACCACCGTGCGCGCGCCGGTGCTGGCCGAAGCCAGCCTGCCGCGCGTGCTCGCGCCGGGCGACAAGAGCAATGTCACCCTCGACGTGCAGAACTTCACCGGCCGCGCCGGCACGTTCAAGGTGCAGGTGACGGGCGAGGGGCCGATCGCGATCACCGACGGCACGCGCACGGCGCAGCTCGCGTCCGAAGCGAAGACCACCTACACCTTCCCGTTGGTGGCGCGTCCGGGCATGACCGTCGCGCAGGTGCGTGTGCGCGTGGACGGAAACGGCATCAAGGTCGACCGCCGCTACGACCTGCCGGTGCGTCCGGCATGGCCGTCGGTGGTGCGTGCGCGGACGCGCGTGCTCGATTCGCTGGGCGCGATCGCGCTCGAACAGTCGCTGGCCGACGGCCTGATGCCCGAATCGGTGAACGCGCGGTTGTCGGTCAGTGCGCTGCCCCCGATTCCGTTCGCCACCGCGCTGCAGGGCGCGCTCGAGTATCCCTACGGTTGCGCCGAGCAGACCACCAGCAAGGGCTTCGCCGCGCTGGAACTGGACGACGCGACGGCGAAGATGCTCGGCACGACGGGACTGGATGCCGCGAAGCGTCGCGCACGGATGGAAGGCGCGTTCGGTCGCCTCGCCGCGATGCAGATCGGTTCGGGTCACTTCTCGATGTGGGGCGATGGCGATTACGTCAATCCGCTGATCACGCCGTACGTCGTGGAATTCCTGCTCGACGCGCGCGACGCCGGTTTCGCCGTTCCCGATGCGATGCTGCAGAAATCATTGAAGGTGCTGAGCGAGGACCTGCTGTCCGGCGGGTCGCCGTTCTTCGGCTACGACCGGCGCGATCACCTCAGGTTCGCCTACCAGGCCTACGCCGGCTACGCGCTCGCGCGCGTCAACCGCGCACCGCTCGGCACGCTGCGCGCGCTGTACGACAACGAGCGCAAGAACAGCCTCACCGGTCTGCCACTGGTGCACCTGGGCATCGCGCTGTCGTTGCAGGGCGACAAGGCGCGCGGTGCGAAGGCCATCGCCGAAGGCTTCGCGCGCGACGAGAAGGACCGCCCCGAATACCTGGGCGATTACGGCAGCCGCCTGCGCGACGACGCGCTGATGATCGCGCTGGTGCACGAGCACAAGCTGGACAAGCCGGAGTTCGATGCGCGTTCGGTTGCGCTGGGCAAGGAACTGGACGTGCGCCGCAACCGCAACTGGTTCTGGCTGAGCACGCAGGAACAGGTGGCCATCGCGCGCCTGGGCAAGGCACTGATGGCCGACCAGGGCAAGCAGGTGTCCGGCCAGTGGACGGTCGGCGATGCGACCAGCGAAGCCGGCCCGGCGCGCTTGCTCGCGCGCGTGTTCGATGCCGCCAACCTCGCGCGTGGCGTGAGCTTCACGCCGCAGGGCGAGCCTCCGCTCTACGCGAGCTTCGAAGTCGCCGGCGTGCCGCGTGCGGCGCCCGCACCGGACAAGTCGGTCATCGACATCGAACGCAAGTACTACAACACCGACGGCACGCCCTGGACCGGCGGCGCGTTGGCCGAAGGCGATGCGCTGATCGTGCAGGTGAGCGTGCGCGCAAGCCGGCCGATGCCCGACGCGCTGCTCACCGATCTGTTGCCTGCGGGGCTGGAAATCGAGAACTTCAACCTCGGCGACGGCAAGCAGTGGGCGGGCGTGGTGATCGAGGGCATCGAGCTTAGCGATCGCGACGACGCGGCCGAAGTCAGGCACGAGGAATTCCGCGACGACCGCTACGTGGCCGCGCTCAAGCTCGACACGAACGACACCGCGCGCGTGTTCTATCTGGTGCGCGCGGTGACGCCGGGCACCTACACGGTGCCGCCGTCGCTGGTGGAGGACATGTATCGCCCGGATCTGCGCGGCGTCGGCAAGGTCACGCCGGCGGTGCTGACGGTGACGCAGCCGGGAGGGAAGTGAGGTTCGAGGTGTCGCGCACGTTCCACATCGAACGCGGGGCGCACGTGAGCATTCGGCGCGCCCCGCAAGGCGTCATCCCGGCGAAGGCCGGGACCCAGGCTGGGTGCGTGCCCGTTCGCAGCGGCCCGCCTTTCGTGATGCGTGACGCCCTGGGTCCCGGCTTTCGCCGGGATGACGGATGTTTGTGCGTGGATGCCTGAAATGCGCATGCCCTCGCTTCGTTTCCGCAAGCGCCGCTTGGGACTCAAGGCGCTCCTGGCCGCCCAGCTGCTGCTCATCTCCGCGATGCTGGGCGACCTCGCATTCCCGCTTCCGCTTCCCGACGAACGCGACCGCGGCGCCGTCGTCACCGCCGTCGACGGCACGCCGCTGCGCGCGTTCGCCGACACCGGAGGCATCTGGCGTTATCCGGTCGAGCCCGCACAGGTATCGCCGCTCTACGTGCAGGCATTGCTGACGTACGAGGACCGCTGGTTCTGGCGCCATCCCGGCATCAATCCCGTCGCGATGCTGCGCGCCGCAGGCCAGTGGCTGCGCAGCGGGCGCGTGATATCCGGCGGTTCGACGCTGACGATGCAGGTCGCGCGCATCCTCGACACGAAACAGGATGCGGCCAGCGCCAATGCGCGCACGCCGACGCGGAAGCTGCGGCAGATGCTGCGTGCGTTGCAGCTGGAAGTGCATCTTTCCAAGCGTCAGATACTGTCGCTCTACCTCAACCACGCACCGTTCGGCGGCACCGTGGAAGGCGTCGAAGCGGCCAGCTGGGCGTACCTGGGCAAGCCGTCGTCGCGCTTGTCGCATGCCGAAGCGGCGCTGCTCGCGGTGCTGCCGCAATCGCCGAGCCGACTGCGCCCGGATCGCGAACCCGAACGAGCCCGCATCGCGCGCGACAAGGTGCTCGCGCGCATGCAGCAGCTGCACGTCTGGACGCCCGCGCAGGTGAGCGATGCACGCGTCGAACCGGTGGTCGCGCGCTCGCTGCAGCCGCCGCGTTACGCGCCGCTGCTTGCGCAGCGGTTGCGCTTCGAACGACCGGACGCGGTGCGCGTGGTGTCCACCCTCGACCTCGACCTGCAACGCACGCTCGAAGATCGCGTTGCCGCGTACTTCTCCCAATTGCCCGAACGCACCTCGGCCGCGCTGCTGGTCGTCGACAACACGACGCTGGAAGCGCGCGCGTACGTCGGATCGCTGGCCTTCGCCGATGCCGCGCGGGTGGGCCACGTCGACATGGTGAAGGCCTGGCGTTCGCCCGGTTCGACCCTGAAGCCGTTCCTGTACGGGTTGGCGCTGGACGACGGGCTGATCCATTCGGAAAGCCTGCTGGTCGATGCGCCGCAATCCTTCGGCGATTACCGCCCCGGCAATTTCGACGCGGCCTTCAACGGACCGGTGGGCGCGGCGCAGGCGCTGCGGCTTTCGCTCAACGTGCCGGCGGTGGACCTGCTCGACCGCGTCGGGCCGTCGCGCTTTTCCGCGCGCCTCGCGCACGCCGGCATCCGCCTGCAATGGCCGCCGGGCGCGACGCCGAATCTGTCGATGATCCTCGGCGGTACCGGTGCGCGGCTGGAAGACCTGGTCGGCGCGTACGCCGCGCTCAATCGTGCAGGCGTCGCAGGCCGCGTCCGCTACACGCGCGATGCGCCGCGCGTGGATCGCCGCCTGCTTTCGCCCGGCGCGGCGTGGATCGTGCGCGAGATGCTGGAAGCCAACCCGCGACCCGGTAGCGCCGTCGATACGTTCGATCCGCGCGGCCGTCCGCGTGTGGCGTGGAAGACGGGGACCAGTTTCGGTTTCCGCGATGCCTGGGCGCTGGGCAGCACGCGCCGCTACACGGTGGGCGTGTGGGTCGGCCGTCCGGACGGCACGCCGCTGCCCGGCCAGTACGGCGCGATCACCGCGTTGCCGCTGATGTTCGAAGTGATCGACAGCCTGCCACGCTCGCGCGGCGACAGCGCGCCGCGTCCGCCGCCGGCGAACGTGGCGAAACTGGAAGTGTGCTGGCCGCTGGGCCTGCCGCCGGATGCGTCGGCACCGCAGTTGTGCAGGCAGCGGCGCGAAGCCTGGACGCTCGACGGTTCGGTGCCGCCGACCTTCCCCGAACGCGACGCGCGTTTGTGGAATGCGGGCGTGGAGCGGTTCGACGTCGACGCACGTACCGGATTGCGGCTGTCGGCCGATTGCGCCGCGACGCACATACGCGAAACGCGCGAGATCGCCCGTTGGCCCGCGCTCGCTTCGCCGTGGTTGTCGAGTTCGGCGCGTGCCGTCGCGCGCCTGCCGTCGCTGTCACCCGATTGCGTCGCCGACGGACGCGATGCCGTGCAGGAACTGCGCATCGACGGTCTCAACGATCGCGCCACGCTCGCGCCCGCGCCAGGCGGTTCCCATGCGGTGCGGCTGTCGTTGCGTGCGCTCGGCAGCGATGCGCGCGTGCGCTGGCTGCTGGACGGGCGCCTCATCGGCGAGTCGGCGGGCGAGGGCAGCTTCGTCCACGACTTCGAACAGCCCGGCGATCACACGCTGACGGCGCTGGCCGACAGCGGTGCGTGGTCTCGGTTGGGGTTCCGGCTTGAAGCGAGGAGCGAGTGAGAAGTCGGTGCAGGAGTGAGGAGTGAGCGAACGCGGGCCGCTCACTTCCGCACGTTGGCGGGAGGGCAGAGCCGCAGGTTCTGCTTCTGATCGAAGAAAAGGCGTCGAAGGGCGTTTTTTTTCTTCGCGGTTGTAGCCCGGGTAAGCGAAGCGCACCCGGAAGGCGTCACGCTCCGTTCCCCCGGGTGCGCTCCGCTTACCCGGGCTACGAAAGCTGAGCTTCGTTCCCATCGCGTCTCACTTTCTGCATCAAAGATGCTTGAGCTGTTCCAGCGTCACGCTGATCGAAAAAGACGCCGAACGGCGCCCTTTTCTTCGCGGTTGTGGCCCGGGTAAGCGAAGCGCACCCGGGACGCGTCACGCTCCGTTTCCCCGGGTGCGCTCCGCTTACCCGGGCTACGAAAGCTGAGCCTCGTTCCCGTCGCGTCTCACTTTCTGCATCAAAGATGCTTGAGCTGTTCCAGCGTCACGCTGATCGAAAAAAGGCGCCGAACGGCGCCCTTTTCTTCGCGGTTGTAGCCCGGGTAAGCGAAGCGCACCCGGGACGCGTCACGTTCCGTTCCCCCGGGTGCGCTCCGCTTACCCGGGCTACGAAAGCTGAGCTTCGTTCCCGTCGCGTCTCACTTTCTGCATCAAAGATGCTTGAGCTGTTCCAGCACGTGCTCGGCCGAGGAGACGCGGAATTCGCCTGGCGCCTCGATGTTGAGCAGCTTCACCACGCCATCGTCGGCGTACAGCGCGAAACGCTTGGCGCGAAGGCCCATGCCATAGGCGCTGGCATCCAGCTCCAGGCCGAGCGCGCGGGCGAAGTCGCCGTTGCCGTCGGCAAGCATCATCAGGCCCTCGGGCACGTTCTGGCTTTCGCCCCAGGCCTGCATCACGAACGGGTCGTTGACCGCCATGCAGGCGACCTCGATGCCTCGGCTGCGGAATTCGTCGAAATGCTGCACGAAACCGGGGAGGTGCTTTTCCGAGCAGGTGGGCGTGAACGCGCCGGGCACGGCGAACAGCACGACCCGGCGGCCGTCGAACAGCGCGTTGGTATCGACCGTTTCCACGCCTTCGCGGATGCGCTGCAGCGGGACCTCGGGGATGCGTTCGCCGATCTGGATCGTCATGGTGGTTCCTGTGTGGGTGTGCGGAAGTCACGGGATTCTAGACCCCGTCCCCGGAAATCCAGCGTCAAGGGCGCGGTTGAAAGCCTTGCCCCGCGCGCCCATCTATTCCGGAAACCACGACTTTGCGGCACTGGATGTCGAAACGACCTCAGCTTCGCCGCGGGTGCGCTAACCTCCCGCCTTCGCGGCATACCGCGGGCAGCCTTATCGGGACGGACGATCGATGCAGTTCAAGGATTACTACGACACCCTGGGCGTGGAGCCCAGCGCGGGCGAAGCCGAGATCAAGACGGCGTACCGCCGCCTTGCCCGCAAATACCATCCCGACGTCAGCAAGGAAGCGGGCGCCGAGGACAAGTTCAAGGCCGTCAACGAGGCCTACGAAGCGTTGCGCGATCCCCAGAAGCGCGCCGCCTACGACCAGCTTCGCGCGCGCGGTTATCGACCGGGCGATGAAGTCCAGCCGCCGCCGGGCGGCTTCGGCGGCAATGGCTATGGCGGTCCGGATTTCGAGGAGATCTTCGCCGGCGGTGGCGCGGGCGGTGGGTTCTCCGACTTCTTCGAAAGCCTGTTCGGTCGGGGCGGCTTCGGCCAGCGCGGCGGGGCCGGTCCGCAGCCGCGAGGCGATTCGCGCGCCAAGCTCGCCGTTTCGCTGGAGACGGTGTACGAGGGCGGCTCGGTGCGCATCTCGGTCAACAACAAGACCCTCGACGTGCGCGTGCCCAAGGGCATCCGCCCGGGGCAGGTGATCCGTCTGGCGGGACAGGGCGCGCACGGCGACCTGCTGCTGGAAATCGAGTACGCCGCCAACCCGCAGTTCGAAGTGGACGGGCGCAACGTGATCCACGTGCTGCCGATCGCGCCGTGGGAAGCCGCGCTGGGCGCGACGGTGAGCGTACCGACGCTGGGCGGCGCGGTGGAGCTGAAGATCCCCGCCAATTCGGAAGCCGGCCGCAAGCTGCGCCTGCGGGGGCGTGGCCTTCCTAACGATCCGACTGGCAAGCAGCCGCCGGGCGATCAGATCGTCGAACTGGAAGTGCTGGCGCCGCGCGCGCATACGGACGCGGAGCGCGAGGCCTACAAGCAACTGCGCGATGCGTTCGGGGACGATTGGCGGCGAGCGTAAGCGCGTCGTTCCGGGCAAAGAGAAAGGCGCCTCATGGGCGCCTTTTTTGTGTCGTTTCGCAGGTGGTTTCGGATTAATCCGATGGAGCGATGCGGCACTGTCTGATGCCATCCCTGCATGAACTCCCAACTGCAACCGAGCGCGCGGTGGATGCGCAACGCGATCTGCTTTCTCTGGGGCGTGCGCGGCATTACCGCCGTGGCGATCCTCGTCGAGGCGATCGACCGCCTCTGGCCGTAGCGTCCGGGCTCAGCGCTTCATCACCTGGCCGATCACGTCGGACAGGTCGCCCTCGCTGAAGGGCTTGGTGAGGTAGGCCTTCGCACCCTGGCGCATGCCCCAGACGCGGTCGGTGTCCTGGTCCTTGGTGGTGACCAGGACGATCGGGATGTGCGAGGTGACCGGATCGCGCGTGATCGAACGCGTGGCCTGGAAGCCGTTGAGGTTCGGCATCACCACGTCCATGAGGATCATGTCCGGCAGCTCGCGCTTGGCGGCTTCGACGCCGGCGGCGCCGTCCTCGGCCGTAAGCGCTTCGTGGCCGAGTTTCTCGACGATGCGCCGGATGCCCATGAGCTGGGACGGCGAGTCGTCGACGATGAGAATGCGCGCCATAGTGTTCCCCCTGAACGTGTGGGGATTGTAGCCAGCGTCAGGGCTCTGGCAACAGCGGGTGGCGGACCTTCCGCGCGCCCGATCCGTGCGTTAGATCACGACCAGAGTACGTCCAAGCGATCCGCCGGCCAGCATCGTCGAAAAGACCTCCGGCAACTGCTGCAATCCGACCTCGCGCATGCAGATGCGATCCAGGTGCTGCGGCTTCCATTCGGCGGCCAGCTGCTGCCAGACGCGTTCGCGGATATCGCGCGCGGTGCCGGCCGACGCGACGCCCAGCAGCGAGACGCCGCGGATAATGAAGGGCATCACCGTGGTGTCCAGGTCCGCCGTGGCGGCGAGCCCGGCGCTGGCGACATTGCCGTAGGGCGTGGTCTGTGCGAGCAGGCTGGCGAGCATCGGGCCGCCGACGTTGTCGAGTCCGCCGCCGAACTGCGCCGATTCCATCGGCCGCGTGGTCGCCAGCGCATCGCGGCCCAGCACCTGCTTCGCGCCGATTTCCTTCAGGTAGTCGGCGTGCTCGGGCTTGCCGCTGATCGCGTGCACCTCGAAGCCGGCGCGGCTGAAGATGTCGACCGCCAGCGAGCCCACGCCGCCGGTCGCGCCGGTAACGGCGAGCGGGCCGAGGTCGGGCGTCTGGCGGTTCTCGGTCATGCGCAGCAGGGCAAGCGCGGCGGTGAAGCCGGCGGTTCCCAGGATCATGCTTTCGCGCAGGCTGAGGCCGGTCGGCAGCGGGATGACCCACTTCGATTCCAGCCGCGCGTATTCGCCGTAACCGCCGTCGCGGGTCTCGCTGAGCCCGCAACCGGTGACGACCACGGCGTCGCCCTCCTTGAACCTCGCATCGGTGGAGGCGACGACATGGCCGGCGACGTCGATGCCGCCCACCAGCGGGAAGCGGCGCAGGATCTTCCCTTGCCCCGTCCCGGCGAGCGCGTCCTTGAAGTTCACCGACGAGTAGGCCGTCTTGATGACGACTTCGCCGGGCGCGAGATCGTCGAGCGCGATCTGCTCCAGACCGCTGCGATAGCCGCTGGCGTCGTTGTGAATGCGGAAGGTGGTGAAGGTGGTGGGGATGGTCATGGCGCCTCGCATGATCGGATCGGTGTTGCGCCCGCGGTGAAGCGGGGCGGTTACGCGTCACTGGATGATATCCGGGTAAAGGTTGCGCCATCGTGGATTGGCGGATTCGACCAGTTCGAGTTTCCATGCGCGGCGCCAGCGCTTGATGCGCTTCTCGCGAGTAATGGCTTCCAGAATCGAACCATGCAGCTCGAACCAGACCAGAGTGTGCACGTGGTAGCGGCGGGTGAATCCGGGAACGTATCCGGCTTGGTGCTGGTGGATTCGCGTCACCAGATCCGCCGTCACTCCTACGTAGAGCGTGCCGTTACGTCGACTGGCCAGCATGTACACGCATGGTTGCCGTATCACTTTCCAACTCCCGTCATCCCGGCGAACGCCGGGACCCAGGCTGGTAGGGTGGCAACTTGCGATGGTCCACGCAGTCGGCGCACTGCGCATGTGCGCGTAGGAAATGTGGATGCGAGACGGGCCTGGGTCCCGGCGTTCGCCGGGATGACGGGTTTGGGGTGGTCGGGTGCTATGGGGCGAACGTGACTTCGCTCACCGCATCGCCCCACGCCGCTTCTCATCCATCCACTTGTCCGCCTGCGCCGGCTTGTACGCGCGCATCCACGCCAGCATCGCGTCCATGTCGTCGCCGTGCCACAGGTCCTCGCGCTGGTCCGGGTGCAGGAAGCGCTCGGCGACCATGCGATCGAGCATGCCCATCAGCGGCGCGTAGAAACCATCGACATCGAAGAACGCGCACGGCTTGTCGCCTATGCCGAGCTGGCGCCAGGTGAGCATCTCGAACATTTCATCCAGCGTGCCGAAGCCGCCGGGCAGGGCGACGAAAGCGTCGGAAATATCGAACATGCGCGCCTTGCGTTCGTGCATGGAGCCGACGACTTCCAGTCGCGTCAGGCCCTTGTGCGCCACTTCCCAGTTGACCAGCTGCTCGGGAATCACGCCGACCACCTCACCGCCCGCGGCGAGCACCGAATCGGCGACCACGCCCATCAGGCCGACGTTGCCGCCGCCGTAGACCAGCGTGATGCCGTCCTTCGCCAGGCGCGTGCCCAGCGCGATCGCGCGTTCGGTGTAGATGGGCTTGGAACCCGGGTTGGAACCGCAGTAGACGCAGAGGGAACGCATGGTTGGGCTCGCTGGAAGGTGGATCGGTCAGTGGGATTGCATCAGCACGATGCCGGACATGCGCCGCATTTCAAGACGCTGTCGCGAGGTCTGCAGTTTGTTGAGCAGCTTCCACAACCAGATGTTCGGCATGGTGCGCTGCAGGCGGAGCGATTCGTCCCAGGTGGAACGGAACTCGCTTTCCTGCCAACCGTAGGGCTCGAAGAACGCGGTGCCTTCGGCCGGGCCGAAACGGAACGGCGCGTTGCCGGCTTTCAGTTGCGGCTGCCAGCGGCGCTCCAGCATTTTCAGCAGGCGCGGGGAGGCGAGATCGGTCAGCCACCAGCGCGCGTGTGCGACCTCGTGCAGATCGGCCGCCAGTTCGGCGACGTTTGCCGCTTCCAGATACACCAGCAGGCCTTCGGTGATCGCCAGCACCGGGCCGTTGGCCGCGGCGCGCGCGAAGATCTCGCGACGCGCCTGCGCGTCGCGCAGGTCGGCGCCGATGAATTCGACCGCGCAACGCGGCGTTTCGCCGGCCATCTGTTCGCGGAAGTCGGCGACGGAGTCGGGCAGGTCGACGTGCATCCAGCGCAACGTCGGCGGCAACGGCAACCGGTACGCGCGCGCGTCGAGTCCCGCTGCCAGGTTGAGCACGGTCGCCGCGCCTTCGCGCACGCAGCGCAGGACGATCTCGTCCATCACCGCGGTGCGCACCACCATCGGCCAGCTCATCGATGCGCCGCGCGGCATCGCGCGGACGATGGCCTCGCCGCGTTCGCCGCCGAGCCGGCGCGCGTAGGGATCGTGGAAGATCGCGTCCGGGCGCTCGCTTTCCATCGCGCGGTAGATCGCGACCCAGGCGGCGGTGTCGGAGACGTTGCGGATCGGAGTGCCTGTCACGGTGACCTCCTAAAACAAAAGGCCGCCAACACCGGGAGGGGTATTGGCGGCCTGGTTTCGGCGCATGCGCCGCGTGCGATCAGTTCGCCTTGTGGATGGCGCGCTTGGAGACGGCCATCGCGGCGTCGTGAATCGCTTCGGACAGCGTCGGATGGGCGTGGCAGATGCGGGCGAGATCGTCGGCCGAACCCTTGAACTCCATCGCCAGCACGCCTTCATGGACCAGCTCGGACACGCCGACGCCCACCAGGTGCATACCCAGGATCAGGTCGGTTTCCTCGTGCGCGATGACCTTCACGAAGCCGGCCGGTTCGCCCATGGCGACGGCGCGCGCGATGGCGGCGAACGGGAAGGTGCCGACCTTGTACGGCGTGCCTTCGGCCTTGAGCTGCTGCTCGGTCTTGCCGACCCAGGCGATTTCCGGCTCGGTGTAGATCACCCACGGAATCGTGTCGAGGTTGACGTGGCCCGGCAGGCCGGCGATGAGTTCGGCGACCGCGATGCCTTCCTCGAACCCCTTGTGCGCCAGCATCGGGCCGCGCACGCAGTCGCCCACGGCCCAGACGCCGTTCACGCCGGTGTGGCAATGCGCGTCGACTTCGATCATGCCGCGCGCATCCAGCTTCACGCCGGTGCCTTCGGCCAGCAGGCCGCGCGTAGCGGCGCGGCGACCGACGGAGACCAGCAGCTTGTCGACGGTGAGCGTCTTTTCGCCTTCGCCGTCGGTGTAGGTGACGAGCACTTCCTTCGACTTGCCCTTGCCCTTCACTTCGGTGTTGGACACCTTCGCGCCGAGCTTGATGTCCAGGCCCTGCTTCTTGAATTCCTTGGCGGCGGTCTTGGCGACTTCGGCGTCGGCGGCGGCGAGGAAGTCCGGCAGCGCTTCGAGGATGGTGACCTCCGCGCCCAGTCGCTTCCACACGCTGCCCAGTTCCAGGCCGATCACGCCGGCGCCGATCACGCCCAGGCGCTTCGGCGTTTCGGTGAAGTCCAGCGCGCCGACGTTGTCGACGATGTTCTCGCCGTCGAACTTGGCGAACGGCAGTTCGATCGAATCCGAGCCGGCGGCCAGGATCACGTTGGTGCCCTTGAGCTCGACCGTGCTGCCGTCGTGCTGCTTCACCGTGACGACGTTGCCCGGCTGCAGCTGGCCGAAGCCGTAGAACGGCGTGATCTTGTTCGCCTTGAACAGCATCGCGATGCCGCCGGTGAACTGCTTCACGATCTTGTCCTTGCGACCGATCATCGTGGCGACGTCGATCTTCGCGTCCTTGGCCGTGATGCCGTGTTCGCCGAACAGATGGCCGAGGTTGTAGAACTGGCGCGAGCTGTCCAGCAGCGCCTTCGACGGCACGCAGCCCACGCGCAGGCAGGTACCGCCCAGCGCCGGCTTGCCGTCCTTGCCGAGCGCGGCGTCGATGCACGCGGTCTTCAGGCCCAGCTGTGCGGCGCGGATGGCCGCGTGGTAACCGGCCGGGCCGGCGCCGATGACGATGACGTCGAAGTTCTGCTGTTCGCTCATTTCATTCGCTCACACGTGATTCGGGATTGGAGATTCGGGATTCGCAAAAGCGGGGCGGGATCGGGTTGCGGTTCGTTTGCGCGAATCCCCAATCCCGAATCCCGAATCCCGGCTCACATTCCCAGCAGCATGCGGTGCGGATTCTCGAGCTGGTTCTTGATGTCGACCAGGAACAGCACCGCGTCCTTGCCGTCGATGATGCGGTGGTCGTAGGACAGCGCGATGTACATCATCGGCGCGGCGACGACCTGGCCGTTCTCGACGATGGCGCGTTCCTTGATGGCGTGCATGCCCAGGATCGCACTCTGCGGCGGGTTCACGATCGGCGTGGACATCAGCGAACCGAAGGTGCCGCCGTTGGTGATGGTGAACGTGCCGCCCTGAAGGTCGTCCAGGCCCAGCTTGCCGTCGCGCGCCTTCTTGGCGTACTCGGCGATGCCCTTCTCGATGTCGGCGAAGCCCATGCGCTCGACGTTGCGCAGCACCGGCGTGACCAGGCCCTTGTCGGTCGACACGGCGATCGAGATGTCGGCGTAACCGTGGTAGATCACGTCGTTGCCATCGACCGAGGCGTTGACCACCGGGTGCTTCTGCAGCGCGTTGGCGGCGGCCTTGGCGAAGAAGCTCATGAAGCCCAGCTTGATGCCGTTGGCCTTCTCGAACTGCTCGCCCAGCTCCTTGCGCATGGCCATGACCTTGCCCAGGTTGACCTCGTTGAACGAGGTGAGCATGGCGATGGAGTTCTTCGACTGCATCAGGCGCTCGGCGATGCGCGCGCGGATGCGGGTCATCGGCACGCGCTCTTCCGGACGTGCGCCACCGGCAACGCCGCCGGTCTTGCCCGAAGCGTAGTTGACCAGGTCTTCCTTGGTCACCGCGCCGCGACGGCCGGTGCCTTCGACCTGCGCCGGGTCGATGCCCTGCGTGACGGCGGTGAAACGCGCGCCCGGCGGGAGCTGGTCGACGCCGCCGGCGGCCTTGGTGGCCTCGGCCGCAGCGGCCTTCGGCGTCACCGGCTGGGCTTCGGCGGTGGTGGCGGCGACGTTCTTGGCGTCGATCGCCGCAGCCTTGTCGGCCTTGGCTTCGGGCGCGGCGGCCGCGCCTTCCTCGACGACGGCGATCAGCTGCTGGCTGGTGACCGTGTCGCCTTCCTTGAACTTGATCTCCTTGATCACGCCGTCGACGGGCGAGGGCACCTCGAGCACGACCTTGTCGGTCTCCAGGTCGACGATGTTCTCGTCGCGCTTGACGGCATCGCCGACCTTCTTGTGCCAGGTCGCGATGGTGGCGTCGGAGACGGATTCGGGCAGAACGGGGACTTTGATCTCGGTGCTCATGGGGCGCGCATCCTGGATGACTTGATCGGTGTGACGTGTGTGGGCGGAGTGTGGGGAGACGGCCGATTACTCGGCCGTGATCTCGCCACGCAGCGGATTCTTCAGCGCATCGGCGACCAGCGCGGCCTGTTCGGCGACGTGGTCGGCCAGGTGGCCCGCCGCCGGCGACGGCGAACGTGCGCGACCGGCGTAGTGCAGCGTCTGGCCGGACTGCAGGCAGGCCGCCAGGTGGTGGCGGATCTGGTACCACGCGCCCTGGTTCTGCGGCTCTTCCTGGCACCACACGACATCGGTGGCGTTCTTGAAGCGCTTGAGTTCGGCGGCGAGCATGGCGCGCGGGAACGGATAGAGCTGTTCGATGCGCAGGATCGCGACGTCGTCCAGACCCTGCTTCTGCTGTTCTTCCAGCAGGTCGTAGTAGACCTTGCCGCCGCAGGCGACGACGCGCTTGACCTTCTTCACGTCCGCCGAGGCGTCCGGGATCAGGTGCTGGAACTCGCCCTTGGCCAGTTCGTCCAGCGTCGACACCGCCAGCTTGTGGCGCAGCAGCGACTTGGGCGTCATCACCACCAGCGGCTTGCGCGTGGTCATGCGCATCTGGCGGCGGATCATGTGGTAGGCCTGCGCCGGCGTGGTCGGTGTGCAGACGATCATGTTCTCCAGCGCGCACAGCTGCAGGAAGCGCTCAAGGCGCGCGGAGCTGTGCTCCGGACCCTGGCCTTCGTAACCGTGCGGCAGGAACAGCGCCAGGCCGCACAGGCGACCCCACTTGGCTTCGCCCGACGACAGGAACTGGTCGATCACCACCTGGGCGCCGTTGGCGAAGTCGCCGAACTGCGCTTCCCAGATATCCAGCGTCATGGGATCGGCGGTGGCGTAGCCGTATTCGAAGCCCATCACCGCTTCCTCGCTGAGCAGCGAGTCGATGATGGTCACGTCGGCCGGGTTCTTCACCAGGCGGCGCAGCGGCAACACGTACTCGTCGTTGGTCTGCTCGTGCAGGATCGCGTGGCGATGGAAGAACGTGCCGCGGCCGCAGTCCTGGCCGACCAGGCGCAGCTTGTAGCCTTCGTCCAGCAGCGTGGCGTAGGCGAGGTTTTCGGCGAAGCCCCAGTCGCCCGGCTGTTCGCCGGCGGACATCTTGCGACGGTCCTCGTAGATCTTCGCCACGCGCGGATGCAGCTTGAGGTCGGCCGGCACGTCGTTGATGGTGACGGCCAGCTTGTCGAGCTTCTTGCGATCGAACGTGGTGTCGACCGGGTCGGTGAGCTTGCCCGACAGGTACTTCGACCAGTCGATGGTGAACTCGTCCGGCTTGACCTCGACCACTTCGGTGGTGACCACGCCGTCGTCGAGCTTCTGGCGGTAGCCGTCGACCAGCGCCTGCGCCTCGTCGGCGGTGAGCGTGCCTTCGGCGATGAGCTGCTGCGCGTAGAGCTCGCGCGGCGTCTTGTGCTTGCGGATGACCTGGTACATCACCGGCTGCGTCGCTGCCGGCTCGTCGGCTTCGTTATGGCCGTGGCGGCGGTAGCAGACCAGGTCGATGACCACGTCCTTGCCGAACGTGTTGCGGAAGTCCAGCGCCAGCTCGGCGCAGAACACGACGGCTTCGGGGTTGTCGCCGTTCACGTGCAGCACCGGCGCGCCGACCATCTTGGCGACGTCGGTGCAGTACAGCGTCGAACGCGCGTCCTGCACGGCGCTGGTGGTGAAGCCCACCTGGTTGTTGATGACGATGTGCACCGTGCCGCCGACGCGGAATCCGCGTGCCTGCGACATCTGGAACAGCTCCATCACCACGCCCTGGCCGGCGAACGCGGCGTCGCCGTGGATCAGGATCGGCAGCACCTGCTGCGCGCCCTTGTCGCCGCGGCGCGACTGGCGCGAACGCACGGAACCGGCGACCACCGGGTCGACGATCTCGAGGTGCGACGGGTTGAACGCCAGGGCGAGATGCACCGGGCCGCCGGGCGTGGCGACGTCGGCGGAGAAGCCCATGTGGTACTTCACGTCGCCCTGGTGGGCGAGGTCGCTGTGGACGTGCTCGAACTTGCCTTCGAACTCGTCGAACAGGTGGCGCGGCGGCTTGCCCAGCGTGTTGATCAACACGTTCAGGCGGCCGCGGTGGGCCATGCCGATGACGACGTCCTTGGCACCCTGTTCGCCGGCGCGGCGGATGGTGGTGTCCATCAGCGGGATCAGCGCGTCGCCGCCTTCCAGCGAGAAGCGCTTCTGGCCGACGTACTTCGTGCCGAGGTAACGCTCCAGGCCATCGGCGGCCGTCAGGCGTTCCAGGATGCGCTTCTTGTCCTCGGCGGTGCGGCCGAACTTGCCGCCGGCCTTCTCCAGGCGCTCATACAGCCAGCGACGCTGGTCGGCGTCGGAGATGTGCATGAACTCCGAGCCGATCGGACCGGCATAGGTCGCCTTGAGCAGGGCGAACAGGTCGCCCAGCTTCATGCGGTCGTGGCCGCCGACGCCGCCGGTGCTGAACTCGGCGTTGAGGTCGTTGCTGGTCAGCTGGTGGAACGCGAGGTCCAGGTCCGGCGCGTCCGGCTTGGGCAACAGGCCCAGCGGGTCGATGTTGGCGCCCAGGTGGCCGCGCGAGCGGTAGGCGGTGATCAGGCGACCGACATGGCGTTCGCGCTCATCGCCGGCACCTGCGGCCACGGAGACCACGCCACGGGCGGCCTGGCGCCCGGCTTCGGCGATCTGCTCGATCACCGCCGAATGCGGGACGTCGCCGGCTTCGCGACCCTTGAAGCCGTCGAAGTAGGCCTTCCACTTGGGGTCGACACTGTCGGGAGCAACCAGGTACTGCTCGTACAGGTCTTCGACGAAAGCGGCGTTGGCGCCGAGCTGGGAGGACTGGGAAAACTGCTTCAGGAGACTGTCCACGATGGCGATCGGGAAACTCGGTGGGGAAAGGCGGAGGAGGCCTGGATTGCGCGTCGTGCGCTATTCAGGCGCCAAGATTCGGAATTATAGCCCTTGACCGCCGACAAACGGCTAACACGAATGTCTAAGTGCGATTGCGGGCCGATCGCGAAAAGCGGGCATCGGCGCGTGAATGCTCCGGCCCCTGAATAGCGTTTGGGCGCGGGGCGCGGGTTCAAGGGCGGGGGGAACGGTGCCTCAGATCCCCAGCGCCCGGAACTCCGTGCACGGCCGGGCCCGCTCCCAGACCGGCGAGAAATGCGCCCGCAACTGGCGGGCGCGGGCTTCGTCGTCCAGGCGCGTATCGCCCTCGAAACGATGGCCGAGCGTGCGGAAGTACCAGCCGCCGCCATCGTTCACGAGGTAGGCGGACGGGTAGTCGCGATCGACTGGCTCCTCGATCGCCCGGAACGCGAAGGCGCTGGGCAGTCGCTGCGACAGGTTGATAAGCGGGGCGAGCGCCCGTCGCGGCGCCTCGGGATCGTGCAACAGCACCTGCATCTGCCCGCCGCCGACCGCGAAACGGCGCAGCGCGGCCATCGCGTCGGAGGTGTCGAGCAGGCCCGGGTCGAGGTCGCGGCTGTAGACCAGCAACTGCCGGCGTGCGCCTTCGATCACGCCCAGGACCGCGGCCAGTCCGGCGTCGCGCCGAAGGACCGGGTTGACCCCGCCCAGCACCAGGCGCATCGACTGATGGTCCAGCCCGGCTTCCATGAAGCGGTCGCCATACGGAAGGAAACCCTGGCGCGCGTAGAACGCCATCGCCGGGACCTGCGCGTGCAGGGTGACTTCGTTCCAGCGCAGCGCACGAGCCTGCGCCAGCAACGCCTTCAGAAGCGCCTCGCCGACGCGGCGGTTGCGCCATTCCGGCAGGACCGCCATGCGCCCGATGCGCCCGTCCGGCGTGAGTCGACCGGTGCCGATGGGCCGGCCCTCGCTGTCGCGGGCGATGACGTGGTGGCACGTCGGGTCGAGCGCGTCGCGTTCGATGTCCACCGGCACACGCTGTTCCTGCACGAAGACCGCGTCGCGCACGATGCGCAGGTCGGACAGGCCATCGCCGAACCCGATGGATTCGACGCGGAACAGCGGTGCGGTGGGGGTGTTCACTCTTCCTCGTCTCCCAGGTCCAGCGCGTAGTGGCCGGCCTGCAGCAGTTCGTACACGCAATCGCGGCCTTCCTCGGACAGGCGCAGGTACGTGGTTCCATCGAGGATGGGGCGGTTGGCGATGAGCGATGCGTCTTCGGCAGGCAGCAGGTAATCGTTGCCGCTCACGTACAGCCGCGCGGGCTGGCCCTTGGCTTGCCCACGGCGCCACGCCATGCGCGACCACGGATGGCGCTGCAGCACCGCACCGTGTTCCAGATCCCATTCGATCTCGATGCGCGAACGCGTCTGCTCCCCCGGATGCACTTCGCCCGCGGCGCGGTACACGGTCATGAAGCGGCCGAACCAGTCGCCGAGGCGGTCGGGGTCGTTCATGCGCAGCAGGTTCAAGGCTTCGACGGCGCGGTTCATCGCGGCCACGTCGATCTCGAACGCGTCCTGCGCAGGCTTCAGGTCCGGATCGGCGTAGCGCAGCGCATCATCGGCGTCGGCCGCGAGTGTGTCGACGAAATCGCCCAGCAGTTCCGCCGCGGCCGGTGCGCGCATGCCGACGGAGAAGGTGAGGCACGCGTCCTCGGCCACGCCGTTGTGCGGCACGCTTGGCGGCAGGTAGAGCATGTCGCCCGGCCCGAGCACCCAGTCGTGGGTCGGGGTGAATTCGCTCAGCAGCTTCAGCTCCACGTCGGGACGGAAGTCCTGCGGGGCATCCGGTCTCGCATCGATCTGCCAGCGGCGATGGCCCTGCGCCTGCAGCAGGAAGACGTCGTAATGGTCGGTGTGCGGACCGACCGAGCCGCCCGGCGCGGCAAAGGAAATCATGACGTCGTCGATGCGCCAGCGCGGGAGGAAGTCGAAGTTTTCCAGCAGCGCGCCGACGTCGGCGTCCCACTTGTCCATGTCCTGCACCAGCAGGGTCCAGTCCTGGTGCGGCATGCCGGGGAATTCCTCTTCCTGGAAGGGCCCCTGGCGCAGCGTCCAGCGATCGTTCGCGCGATCGTGCATGACGATGCGCGACAGCGCGCTTTCCTCGCACGCGAGGCCGGCGAGATCTTCCGGCTGCAGCGGCGATTCGAAATCCGGGAAGGCGTTGCGGATCAGCAGCGGGCGCTTGTGCCAGTAATCGCGCAGGAACGCGTCCGGGCTCATGCCCAGCGGCGGCAGGTGGCGCGCGTCGACCTCGATCGGCAGCGAGGCGGCCTTCGTTGCGGATTTCGTGGCCTTCGATGCGACGGCCTTCGTGGGCTTCTTCGTGGTCTTTTTCATGCTCATGTGGCGATTTCGTCGTAGCCGCGGCCGAGGAACTGCAACAGGCACCAGCCGTGTCCGAACGGATCGGCGAGGGTGACGATGCGGCCCCAGTTGGCTTCGCGGATGGCGCCGTCCTGCTTTGCGCCGGCGGCGAGGGCCCGGGCCAGTGCGGCCTCCAGGTCATCGACGACGACGTCGCAGTGGACGGGCGTCCAGTGGCGGGAATAGTCGCGCATGGAATCGCCGGCACCAGCGGTGCCTGCGTCCTTGCGCAGCAGGTAGAGGGGAACCTCGGCGCCCGTCAGCTCGACGACCGCATCGCCGAAGCGGCGCGCGGGACGCAGGTCGAAGGCGTTCGTGTAGAACGCTTCGGCGCGGGCGAGGTCGTCGACGTCGATGTTGACCAGCAGCTTCATGGACACCTCCGCACCGGCGCTTGCGGCGCCGGGCGTCCATTGTGCCTGCCCGACGTGACGGGTTTCCTGAGCGCGCTCAAACAGACGCTCGCCCGTGTGGTGCAGGTCAGATCTCGCGGGCGAGCCTTTCGGCCAGGCCCACATAGCTGCCCGGCGTCATGTCGAGCAGGCGCTGCTTGTCGGCGGCCGGAAGCTCCAGTGTGCCGATGAACTCCCGCATCGAGGCCTCGTTGATGCCCTGGCCGCGCGTGAGCGCCTTGAGCTGTTCGTACGGATTCGGCAGGCCGTGGCGGCGCATCACCGTCTGCACGGCTTCGGCCAGCACTTCCCACGCGGCGTCGAGGTCCTCGGCCAGGCGCTGCGGGTTCGTGCTCAGCTTGCCCAGTCCGCGCAGCAGCGCGTCGAAGCCGATCAGCGCGTGGCCGAACGCGGTGCCGAGCGCGCGCAGCACGGTGGAGTCGGTGAGGTCGCGCTGCCAGCGGCTGATCGGCAGCTTCGCGGCGAAATGCTCGAACAGCGCGTTGGCGATGCCGAAGTTGCCTTCGGCGTTCTCGAAGTCGATCGGGTTGACCTTGTGCGGCATCGTCGAGGAGCCGACTTCGCCGGCCTTCACCGCCTGCTTGAAGTAGCCCAGCGAGATGTAGCCCCACACGTCGCGGCACAGATCGATCGCGATGGTGTCGATGCGACGCTGCGCGTCGCAGATCTCGGCGATGCCGTCGTGCGGTTCGATCTGCGTGGTGTACGGCTGCCAGTTCAGGCCGAGCGAATGCACGAAGCGCTCGGAGAAGGCCGGCCAATCCACGTCCGGATACGAGGCGACGTGCGCGTTGTAGTTGCCGACCGCGCCGTTGATCTTGCCCGGCATGCGCGCGGCGGCCAACGTTTCGCCCTGGCGCTGCAGGCGCGCGACGACGTTGGCGATTTCCTTGCCGACGGTGGTCGGCGAGGCGGTCTGGCCGTGCGTGCGCGAGAGCATCGGCAGCGCGGCGTGCTCGTGCGCCATCGCGCGCAGCTTCTGGATCAGCTCGTCGAGCTTGGGCAGCAGCACGTACTGGCGCGCCTCGTTGAGCATCAGCGCGTAGCTGAGGTTGTTGATGTCTTCGGACGTGCATGCGAAATGCACGAATTCCAGCGCCGGGCCTAGTTCCGCGTCGTCCTTCAGGCGCTCCTTGATGAAGTACTCGACCGCCTTGACGTCGTGGTTGGTGGTGCGTTCGATTTCCTTCACGCGTGCGGCGTCGGCCGGCGTGAGCGTGTCGACCAGCGCACGCAGGCGCGCGGCGGCGGAATCGGAGAACGGGGCCAGTTCGACGATGCCCGGCTCGGCGCCGAGCGCCAGCAGCCATTCCACTTCCACCTTCACGCGCGCCTTGATCAGGCCGTACTCGGAAAAGATCGGGCGGAGCGCGTCGACCTTGCCGGCGTAGCGGCCATCGAGCGGGGAAAGGGCGAGCAGCTGGGCTTCAACGGACATGGCGGGCGTCTGTGGACCAAGAAGTGGACGAAGGCAAACCGCGATTCTACTACTCCCGCCCGGCGCGGCCCTTCGCACCGGATGCCCGGGGCCGGGATACGCGCGTAACGCGGCCGGCGTAAGCTCGGGCCTCCCCACCGGAGGACCACGCAATGGCCAAGCAGGCCCGCCGCGCCAGCGGCTTCCGTACCGAACGCGACAGCATGGGCGAGCTGCAGGTGCCCGCGCAGGCCCTGTGGGGCGCGCAGACGCAGCGGGCGGTGCAGAACTTCCCGATCTCCGGCCGGCCGATGCCGCGGGAATTCATCCGCGCGCTGGGCCTGATCAAGGCCGCGGCCGCGGAGGTCAACGGCGGCCTGGGCTTGCTGGGGAAGGGCGCCTCGCAGGCGATCCGCGCCGCCGCGCTGGTCGTGGCCTCGGGCGAATACGACGCGCAGTTCCCCATCGACGTGTTCCAGACCGGCTCGGGCACCTCGAGCAACATGAACGCCAACGAGGTGATCGCCGCGCTCGCCAATGCAGGCAAGAGCGGCAAGGCCGTCCATCCCAACGACCACGTCAACCTGGGGCAGAGCTCCAACGACGTGATCCCCACCGCGATCCGCGTCAGCGCGTTGATCGCCACCAGCGAGCAGCTGCTGCCGTCGCTGAAGCACCTGCGCCGCACGATCGAACGCCAGGGCAAGGCGCTGGGGAAGATCACCAAGACCGGCCGCACGCACCTGATGGACGCGATGCCGCTGACCTTCGCCCAGGAATTCGGCGCGTGGGCCTCGCAACTGGCGTCGGCGCAGGCGCGCATCGAGGATGCGCTGGGTCGCGTGCGGCGCCTGCCGATCGGCGGTACGGCGATCGGCACCGGCATCAATGCCGATCCGCGCTTCGGCAGGAACATGGCGAAGGCGTTGTCGACGCTGTCGGGCGTGAAGTTCGAATCGGCCGACGACAAGTTCGAAGGCATCGCGTCGCAGGACGATGCGGTCGAACTGTCCGGACAGCTAAGCGCGCTGGCCGTGGCGTTGATGAAGATCGCCAACGACCTGCGCTGGATGAATTCCGGTCCGCTCGCGGGCCTGGGCGAGATCGAACTGCCGGCGTTGCAGCCGGGCAGCTCGATCATGCCGGGCAAAGTCAATCCGGTGATTCCCGAAGCCACCTGCATGGTCTGCGCGCAGGTGATGGGCCACCACACCGCGATCACTTTGGCCGGACAGAGCGGCAATTTCCAGCTCAACGTGATGCTGCCGCTGATCGCCTACGACCTGCTCGATTCGATCCAGCTGCTGGGCAACGTAATGCGACTGCTGGCCGACGATGCCATCGCGGGATTGAAGGCGCGGCCCGATCGCGTGCGCGAGGCGCTGGATCGCAACCCGATCCTGGTAACCGCGCTCAATCCGATCATCGGTTACGAGAAGGCGGCCGCGATCGCCAAGCAGGCCTACAAGGAAGGCCGGCCGGTGCTGGAAGTGGCGGCGGAACTGAGCGGGCTGTCGTTGAAGCAGCTTCGCGAATTGCTGGATCCTGCTGCGCTTACGCGTGGCGGAATTCACGAAGGAAGCGGGGGAGGCGGGTGAGGGACGCGCGTCCCGCGCGCCCTCAACACCGTCATCCCGGCGAACGCCGGGCCCCAGGCTGTTACGCCTTCAGCATCGTCGTCATCCCAGCGGAGTGATATCGAGTATCGAACGAAGTGGGTCTGGGTCCCGGCGTTCGCCGGGATGACGACCAAGCGGATGACGGCCAAGGAAGCGGAGCGTTACAGCTTCGTCGGAACTTCCGGGCCGTTACTGCTTCGTCGCCGCCTCGGTCGCCTTCGCCGCTTCCTCTGCCGCGGATGCGGCCGAATCGGCCACCTTCTCGCCCTTGTGCCTGGCGTCGGAACGGCACTCGTCGATGTCGGCCTGCGTCATGTTCGCGTACTGTTTGAACTCCGGCATCACGGCCGCGAGGCGGTTCTGCGATTCCATCATTCCCGGCAGCGCATCGCACAGCGCCAGCGCCGCACCCTCGATCTTCGACGCCTGCGCCTTCACGTTGCGCTCGATGTCGTCCTGCGAGCCGCCGGTGAACAGGCCCTTGAGCGACTGCGTCACCGCCTGCGTGGCGAGGTCGGCCCCCTGCATCCCGATGGTCATGCCGGCGTCGGCGACCTTGATGACATGACCGCGATACTCCAGCAGCAGCGTGCGCTGCTGCGGCGTCACCGCCACCGGCTGGCCATCGACGATCAGGTCGCCCTTCGGCGAGATTTCGACGCGCTTGCCGTTGGTTCCGCTGTTGTTGACGCTGATATTGCCTTCGGCGATTTCCTTCTTCGCCTGCGTCAGCGCCTTCTGCACGGCACCGGACACGACGTTCCCGGTGTCGGCGGTTTTCTGCGCGGCCTGCTGCGAAGGAGTGGCATCGCACGCCGACAGCAGCGTGGCGCCGGACAGGACCGCGGTGAGGGCAACGAGTCGCAGGTTCATGGCGGACATCCCGGAGTGGAGAGGTGGATGGATCAGTCGGACGAGGGCACGCTGACGGTGCCCTTCACGCCGCTGTGGTCGACGCCGCCGCTGCCGACGCGGCGCACGGTGAGGTTGCCGCCGACGTCGTGCGCGTCGAGGCCGCCGGAGCCGATCTTGCCGGCGATGACGTTGCCGCCGACGCGGTTGGCTTCGAATCCGCCGGAACCGACGCTTTCGATGCTGACGTTGCCGCCAACATCGCGCAGGTCGATATCGCCCGAGCCGACGCTCCCGGCTTCGACGTTGGTCTTGACGCGACGGGCCTTCAGGGCGCCGGAGCCGACGGAGAGCACTTTCAGCGAACCGATCGTGTCCAGCTCGATATCGCCGGAATTCACGTCGGCGGTGACCAGGCCGCGGATGTTGCGGGCTTCGACATCGCCCGAGCCGACATCCGCGCTCAGCGCCGCCGCGCCGCTCACGCGCGCATCGCCGGAGCCGACGTCGAGCTGCACCAGCACGTTGTCCGGCACGGTCGCGTTGAGCGAGAGGTAGGCGTAGTTCGAGCTGCCGAAGCTGATGCTGAGAAGGTCCGCGCGCTCGGCGGTGACGATGATCTTGTCGCCCACTCGTTTCTGCGTGAGCGAGAGCTCCTTCAGGCGATCCGGATTGGACGCGCAGGCCTTGCCTTGAACGGCGCCCTTCGCGCCGGGCGAAGCGGTGACGGTGAGCTCGTTCGGACCGATGTCGAACATCACCGTCTTCACGCCGGTGAAGTCGAGCGTGAGGTTGTGCGGTTCGGTATGCCTGCATTCGTCGGCGAAGGCCTGGCCGGCGAACAGGGCGAGGGGAAGCAGGGCGAAGGCGACGGTGGGCTTGCGCATGGGTGTTCTCTCCGTGGAAGGCCCTACTTGGATGCGGCCGAAGTGCGCACGGTTGCATCGGCCTGCGCATCGCCCAGCAGCAGCGGTCGCAGGGTCGGCCAGGCGTTGCCGAGCACGCGCGGCTGGGCGGCCGCGTTGGGGTGGATGCCGTCGTCCTGCAGCAGCGCGGGCGTGGCCGAAATCTCGCCGAGCAGCGACGGAACCAGGGCGACGTCGAGCGTGCCCGCGACGTTGGCGTAGGCCTCGCGCAGCAGGTCGGCCGAGCCGTCCTTGTCGAACGCCGGCGGCACGACGAACCCCAGGATCGCGACCTTCGCGCCCTGCGCGCGGGACAGTTCGATCAGGCGCGAGAGGTCGCGTTCGATCGCATCGCGCTTCGCGCCGAGGATGGCGTCGTTGCCGCCCAGCTCGAGCACGACGACGTCGGGATGGTGCGCGGTAAGCAGCGCGGGAAGTTCTTCGAGCGCGGCGCTCAGCGTCTTGCCGCCGCGGCTGGCGTTGACGATGGCGGGCGGCTGCTTCGTTTCGGTGGCGATGCGGGCCTGCAGGAGCGAGACCCAGCCCTGCGACGGCTCCATGCGGTGCGCGCTGCTGAGGCTGTCGCCGACGATCAGGACGGTGTCGGGATTGGCGTCGACGCTGCCGGCAGCGGCGAGCGCGGGAAGCGATGCGGAGGCGATCAGTGCGAAGGAGAGCAGGGCTGCGAACTTCGGGCGCATCGTGGGGGCTTCCTTGTGGGGTTGTGCTGCTCTTTTTGTTCTTGCTCGTTCTTGTTGCTGGTACTGGTGGTGCTTGATCGGTTTCGGACTTGTTGTTGATGCCATCCGTGGCGTCACGTTATGGGCTTCGGATCGTCCGGTGCGGCCATCCATGGCCGGGTGTTCGCGCCGCGCGGACCTTGGTCCGCGCTGGCGCTCATCCTTCGTCCCGCCAGCGGCGCAGGCGGATCGCGCCGAAGATCATCGCCACACCGGCCAGCGCACCGATCCACAGCTGCGGGGTGGCGAGCACCGAGTACATCGTGCGCAGGCTCAACACCGAGTGCACCGCCTGCGGGCCGTCGACGTCGATGTCGCCGATCTGCGCCGCGTCGAACCATGAACCCGGGGCCACGCTGAGCAGGCTGCGGGCGACGACATTCTTCCAGAACCAGCCGGTTTCCAGGTCGAACAGCTGCATCAGGTCGAACCAGCTGACGAAGATGCCGGCGAAGATCGGGATCATGATCGCCCACAGGAACGGCTTGCTCTTGGCCCATGCGGAGCAGAGCATCAGCCAGCCCACCGTCGGCAACGCCCACAGCGCGTACACCGGGATCGATGCGAGCAGGTGCATGCTCACCTTCAGCGGACTCGCCGGGCCCCACAGCATCGTGATTGGATTGCCGCCGTGCAGCAGCACCGCGAAGCTGTAGACGACCATCGAGCCGAACACGGTCAGGATGGCGATGACGGCGGCGATGGCGGGCGCCATCAGCGTCGCGCTGGCGACCTTCGACAACACCGTGTCGCGATCGGAAATCGGCAGCGATTTCCAGAACAGCACGCTGCGGTCGCGGCGATCGTCGTACAGGCTGCCCAGGCAGTAGAAGAACACCACGAAGGCCAGCACGATGAAGGGCCAGCTCGCGGCCATGTACAGGCTCGCGTCGATCACGCCGCCGAACTCGTGCAGCTCGCTGGGGCTCATCTTCGAGGTGAGCTGCGAAAGGTCCAGGCCGTTGACCTGGAAGCTGCCGCCTTCGACGTTGATGGTGGCGCGGTCCGGCACCTTGCGCAGCAGCACTTCACCGGCGCCGATGCCCATCAGCGTGAGCACCAGCAGAATGCCGCCGGCCACCAGCGGAGCCCACAGGAAACCGCCCTTGTGCTCCCAGAACTCGCGCTTGAGCAGCATCTTGAACGTATGCGTGCGGTGCGTGGTCGCTACAGCCGCCGAACGGGGGAGCTCGTGGGATTCGTTGATCGCGTTCATGCGTAGGTCCCCTTCATCGTGGCGACGAACAGATCGGCCAGGCCCGGCGTGCGGGTTTCGCCGTACGACGCCAGTTGCACCGGCGAAATGCCGTCGAACAGCATCACGGTCTTGCCGAAGGGCAGGGCGCGTTCGTCGATCGGCTTGAGCGCGCGCGCCTCGTTGACGCGATCGGCGTTCACCAGCACTTCGACGAAGCGCTCGCCGAGCGTTTCCATGTCGTTGTTCAGCACGACCTTGCCGTCGCGGATGAACATGACGTCGGTGAGGATGTGCTCGATTTCCTCGACCTGGTGCGTGGTGACCAGGATGGTCTTCTCCTCGTCGAAGTAGTCCTCCAGCAGGCGCTGGTAGAACTGCTTGCGATAGAGGATGTCCAGGCCCAGCGTGGGTTCGTCGAGCACCAGCAGGCGCGCGTCGATGGCCATCACCAGCGCCAGGTGCAGCTGCACGATCATGCCCTTGGACAACTCGCGAACGCGCATCTGCGGCTTGAGCTGGGTGTGGGCGAGGAAGCGTTCGCACTTGGCGCGATCGAAGCGCGGATGCACGCCGGCGACGAAGTCGATGGCTTCCTTCACGCGGATCCAGCGCGGCAGCACCGCGACGTCGGCGATGAAGCACACATCGCGCATGAGTTCGTCGCGTTCGGTGCGCGGATCGCGGCCGAGCACGCGCAGCTCGCCTTCGAACGGGATCAGCCCGAGGATCGCCTTGAGTGCGGTGGTCTTGCCCGCGCCGTTGGGGCCGATCAGGCCGACGATGCGTCCTGCCGGGATTTCGAAGGCCGCATCGTCCAGCGCGACCTTGTTCTTGTAGGCCTTGCGCAGGCCACGGGCGCTTACGACCGGGGCGGCTGCGGAGACGATGGATGCGGAGGCGTTCATGGCGAGCCTGCCTTGGCCGGGGTGAGCAGGTCTTCGGCGGTGAGGCCCAGGCGCAGGATGCGTTCCAGCACCAGCGGCCATTCCTCGCGCAGGAAGCGTTCGCGTTCGTTGAACAGCAGTTTCTTTGCCGCCTCTTCGGTCACGTACATGCCAAGACCCCTGCGTTTCTCGACGAGAGCCTCGTCCGCCAGTTCCTGATAGGCGCGCGAGACGGTGATGGGATTGAGCTGGTATTCGGCGGCGACCTGGCGCACGGAGGGCAATGCGTCCCCCGGCTTCAGGATCCCGTCGAGCATCATCGCGATGACGCGATCCTTCAGCTGGCGATAGATCGGAGCGCCGTCGCTCCATTGGATTGCGGTCATGGTTCAGCCCCGCGGTGCGAATGAGAAATAAGGCATGACTAGGGTTTGCCGGCGATGCCGGGCGGCGGTCCGTGCCTTGAGTTCGGTGTCGGTGTCGTTCTCGCCGGCGTTCTTCACCGCCTGGGCCAGGGCCGTGGCGGTGGCGATCTCGGCGGCCAGGGTGGCGGCATCGGCCAGGGTTTCGACCTTGTCGGCCCGGCGCTCGATGCTCCGGGTCAGGGCGTCGAGGTGTTCCTGCTGGCTGCGCGAGGTGTCGGAAGGGGTGAAGGTCGCGTCGAGCGGTCCCATCTGCACGGCGATCGCGCGGGACGAAGCCGACTGCTGGGCGGGCATCGCCAGCGCCAGGCACAGCGCTAGGGCCGAAGCCGAAGCCAACAGACCTGTGAGCGAGTTCTGGAACCTGCGGTTCATGGTGAACGTCCTGCTCGTTAGTAGACCGGTGTTGTAGGCAACTATAACACCAAAATACGGCCGGTCAACTGGCGGCTACCCAACTGATGGCATAGCCGATGGGCGGTCGTGCAGGAGCCTGTTCAGCCAGCGGCCGCCGGCGCCCCCAAAGCATCGGTCGGGAGGTGGGCCTTGTCTTTGCGATGGGTGTCCACTGGGGCGGCGGCTACGTGCGGTGGCGGCATGCGCATGCACGCGTCGCTTCACGGCCTTGTGCATGCAGCGCGTGTAGACACGTTGGGCGATTGCCGCCACGCGCCGGTGCCGCGACAATGCATGGCTTGCGTGCGCCCGCATGGAATGGCGCGCGTGGAGGAGCCGGCCGATGCCGGACGACAAACCCATACGGAGTAGGTTCCCGATGAAGGCAATGATGCGCGGCGCCGCCGTGTTGCTTACCACTGCGGCCACGCTGATCGGCGCGGCAGCCTATGCTCAGGAAAAGAACGTGCTGACGACCGAACGCGAGAAGACCAGCTACATGGTGGGCACCGACATCGCCCAGTCCATCACCCCGCTGTCGCCCGACATCGACCTGGCCGCGTTCCAGCGCGCCATCCAGAACGCTTTCGACGGCGGCAAGCCGCTGATCACCGAAGCCGAAGCGCAGAGCGTCGGCCCGGCGCTGATGCAGCGCATCGCCGTGCGCACCGGCCAGGCGCCGGCGGGCAGCAAGGCACCGGACGTGCCGAAGGATAAGGTCGCCTATCTGGTCGGTGCCGACGTCGGTCGCTCGCTCGCGCCGATCAAGGACGAACTCGAACTGCCGGTGGTGATCCAGGCGATCCGCACCTCGTTCGACAAGGGCCAGCCGCTGATGAGCGAAGCCGAGCTGGGCGCGCTGCGCGAGTCGTTCCAGCAGAAGGTGCAGGCCAAGATGCAGGCGCAGGCCTCGCAGCAGGGCGCGAAGAACCAGGCCGAGGGCGCGAAGTTCCTCGCCGAGAACAAGACGCAGAAGGGCGTGATCACCACCGGTTCGGGCCTGCAGTACATGGTGCTGCGCCAGGGATCGGGTCCGCGTCCGGCCGCCACCGACCGCGTGCGCGTCAACTACGAAGGCAAGCTGCTCGACGGCACCGTGTTCGACAGCTCCTACGCGCGCAACCAGCCGGCCGAGTTCGCGTTGAACCAGGTCATTGCGGGCTGGACCGAAGGCGTCGGCATGATGCCGGTGGGCAGCAAGTTCCGCTTCTGGATTCCGGGCGATCTCGCCTACGGCGCGCATGGCACGCCGGGCGGCCCGATCGGCCCGAACGCCACGCTGGTGTTCGATGTCGAACTGATGGGCATCCTGTAAGGCAACTTGTTCGAGCGCGCGTTGTCCAACGGCGCGCGCTGCTTCCAGCTGCGATCGAACGGCATCGTGCCGCGCCATGCGCGGTACGTCCGTGGTTCAGTTCGCCGCTGGCAGTTTGTCAGGCCGCAACGCCGGGACGGTTTCCGTTCCGGCGAACCTTTCTTCCTGGAGCCCCCCGATGAAGTTCACTCCGCGCCACACCGGCCTCGCACTGGCCGTCGCTTCGCTCGCCGCGCTGACCGCCGCGTGCAACAAGCCCGCCGATACCGCCGACGCCAAGAAGGACGCCGCCACCGCCGAAGCCGGCAAGGACGGCGCGAAGGTGATCCCGGGTCTGGCGACCGAGAAGGAACAGGTCAGCTACATGATCGGCATGGACATGGCGCGTTCGCTTGAGCCGGTGAAGGGCGAGGTCGACCTGGACACGCTGCACAAGGCGCTCAAGACCTCGCTGGAAGGCGGCAAGCCGCTGCTCGACGAGAAGCAGGCCGCCGAGATCCGCGAAGCCTTCGCGCAGAAGATCCGCGCGCAGCAGATCGCCAAGCTCGAAGCCGATGCGAAGAAGAACGCCGAGGACGGTGCGAAGTTCCTCGCCGAGAACGCCAAGAAGCCGGGCGTGATCACCACCGCCTCGGGCCTGCAGTACCAGGTGATCACCGAAGGCAAGGGACCCAAGCCCACGTCGACCGACATGGTCCGTGCGCACTACAAGGGCACGCTGCTGGACGGCAAGACCTTCGACAGTTCCTACGATCGCGGCGAGCCGGCGACGTTCGTGCTGTCGCAGATGGTGCCGGGCTGGCAGGAAGGCCTGACGCTGATGCCGGTCGGCAGCAAGTTCCGCTTCTGGATCCCGAGCAAGCTCGCGTACGGCGAACAGGGCGCAGGCCCCATCGGTCCGAACCAGACGCTCGTGTTCGAAGTCGAACTGCTCGACGTCGCGAAGGCGGGGCAGGGCAAGCAGTAATCGGGATGAACTTCACCGGAAGCGAGCGGGCTCTTCACTCGCGACTGGTTACCGTGCATCCCTCGCCAAGTTCGGAGTAACTGCATGCGCGTCACCATCTTCGGAACGGGCTACGTAGGCCTGGTCACCGGCACCTGCCTTGCGGACGTCGGCCACGACGTGGTCTGCGTCGACATCGACCAGGCCAAGGTCGAAGGCCTCAACCGCGGTGTGATCCCGATCTACGAGCCCGGCCTGGAGCCGATGGTGAAGGCCAACCACGCCGCCGGCCGGTTGAATTTCACCACCGACGCGGCCGCGGCGATCGCGCACGGCGATGTCATCTTCATCGCCGTGGGCACGCCGCCGGACGAAGACGGCAGCGCCGACCTGAAGTACGTGCTCGCGGTCGCACGCACGATCGGCAAGCACCTGGAACGCACGTCGGTGGTGGTGAACAAGTCGACGGTGCCGGTGGGCACTGCCGACAAGGTGCGTGCCGCCATCGCGGACGAACTGCGCGCACGCGGCGCGGACATCGCGTTCGAAGTCGCGTCG
>Ga0102589_1000770_pt1 | contig 54282 bp, 61 predicted proteins | sample AraplaMF_Col_mLB_FD_76858 | JGI IMG/M metagenome (GOLD analysis project Ga0102589, IMG submission 76858) | Arabidopsis root microbial communities from the University of North Carolina, USA - plate scrape MF_Col_mLB | ecosystem: Host-associated > Plants > Roots > Endosphere | place: USA...
CTGCTTTATCTTTCTTTTGTACAGCAGCTTCCAATATATCGTAATAATTTTTAAATTGTTCATCGTAATTTACAATATTACGTGCTGTTTTTTGAATCTTCGGCTTCGCTGTATCTAACCAATAATTTGCATTGATTCGTGACAGTTCCTGATTAAGGTGAATATTTTTAATTAATTCTGCTCCTTCTGAACCTAAATCAATATTGGATAAATTTATATTTGGTTGTTTAATCATTGTTTTTGCGTACAAATCCATTACAAGAATATGAGATCCTGTTTCAGCTAATGCTTTCTTCAGCCCTTCAGGTCCTAATTCATAATTCCCTACTTTTTGTTCTTGAGCGGTCTGTTCTTGTGCAAGTACATGAATAGTGTTACCGTTAGTAGTAGTTATAAGTGTTGCTAGAGTGGCTACAGCTAACACTTTAAATGGAAGTTTTTTCATAACTATTCTCCTTCTCAGTTTTTTGATAGATTCTTATAATCTTTAAATTATTTTCATTAAATTCATAATATTAAAACTTATTAGCTTGCTCTTCAAGGTAACTTGTTACATTTTTTAATTGTCTTAATGTATCTTTTTGAGACTGTTGATCAGTTGTATCAACATTAGTAGATAATTTTGTAATACTATTTTTGATTAGATTCAAATCTTCTTTATAGCGTTTTAGTAGGTCAAGTTCTACATCCACTTGATTTGCAAATGTATGTAAATCATTTTGCATAATAAGAAGCATTGATTTTTGTAAATCCGCTACTGTTAGGTTCTTTGTTAAATCATAAAATTTTTGGTTTTGTGTCTCTAAATCATCTAAATGTGCTCGCTGCTCGGCTGTTAGTTTATTTACTTCAGCGAAGGCACTATATGTGCTCTTAATTTTTTCAGGGTCAATAACTTTCGTAAGGTCATACTCTTTCGTTTGTGCAGCTGCTGCTGCTGCTATTTCACCTTGTTTGCTTTTTTCAATTGCTTCACGAGCTGCTTTTTTAGCCGATTCAATCTCTAGAGCAGATTTACCCTGTTCTTTCGCTTCTTGCTCTGCTTTTTTCTCTGCTTCTAAAATAGAGTTGTTAATTTCTTTTCCTTTGTTATACGCTGCCACCGCCGTTTGAGCAGCCGGTTCAATGATATCTTTTGCAAGACTATAGATCTCTTGGAATATCTTAAGTCCTTGTTCATTTAAAGCTCCTGGTAATAATGCTATCTGTTGTAAATCATCTTGAATTGATTTTTGGGTATTTAGTAATTCATTTTTTAGCTGGTCTATTTTCCCTGTTCCCTCTGAACTTAGTACACCCTGTGCTTTTGTCACGTCAGTATCGAGATCTTTAAGCTTTGTATCAAGCTGTAATTTAAGATCTGTTAATTCATTAATCTGACGTTGTACGTTTTCTTGGTTTGTCGTAGCTTTATCTTGAAGAACTTCAAGTCTATCCAAGAACCCTTCTTTATCTTCTTTATTGTCTACAAACTGTTTTAATGCTGGGTAATAGCTATTAAATTGCGTTACAAATCCTTTACTTTTTGAATTTAATAGAATTAATTTTGGATAAAGTTCCGATGACCATTCGTTCATATCTTGTTTGATTAGGGATTGGTTCGTATTTAAAGATGGAACTTCCTCTAGTTGTACATTAGGGCTCATTAAAGCTTTATCTATATATGTTTGAATTAATTTAGATTGTGCACCTAATTTTCGTAATGATGAGGAAATATCCATATTTTCCTGTTGCGTTTCTGCTTGAACGATTGGTGTTGCGAGAGTATTAATAGGAATATTCACTCCAGTAACAATGGATGTTATTAAAAACCCTGTAAGTATTTTATGTTTCATTCAGTACACCTCTTTACTATTGTCTTTTACAATTTTATTCATACATCTTGAACGACCTAGCGCTAGGGTCTCTTCTTGCACATGCTTGAGGAAGGAGAATTCTTTTGGATAGAGTGCTAAACTCTCGTTTCTCATAGAATGTAAGGACCTTACTTCCCCCTCATTTAAATACGATGTTTTTCACAAGTAAACAATAAAATTTCATCACCTAATTTGAAGTAGCTGCCAAATGAATAGTATAATATTTATTTTTCTCTGGAGTTGCTGTTTGACTTACAGAAGCCCAGATAGATAAACCCATTGCTCCTACAGCTAATCCTGCCATGACTTTTTTGATAATAATTTCATAATATCTCTCCCAGTTTTGTCGACAAGAGCCCTACAAGATTACAAAAGATGAAATTATACTGTACATTGCTTATACTTTCACCTCGGATTAAATAAGATTATTTTTGCTTTGTAGAGACTTAAAATTCCATTTTTACAAATGCGACACTTTTTTGATTCTAAATTATTACCAAACCTAATAAACTGAGTATTCCAAAAATTATTTTTAGCATAGTGTTACTTGAAACTTTATTGCACTTTTATTAGTACAACCCTCTCCTCTCCTTAGTGGTCATACCAATTACACCTTTATTAAAACATTAAATTTTTAATGCGTAAATAGTAGAATTTTGTCGACTATATTCAAAAATTTAGTTGTTGAATATTAATGCGAGTGGAAATATTATACTTATAAAATTATTTTTCAGTATTATTTAAGTAATTACAATAGTTACAACTTGATATATCCCGTTGAAAAATAACCATTTTAATTTTCAAACAACATTTAATTATTGTTTAATATAATTTAATCACACTCTGCATAGTAATCCCCCTTATTTAGATATGCAAAATTACATATCCAAATAAAGGCTTAAATAAGATGTGCTCTTATAAATAGCTAGCTGTAGAGAAAGAAAGGCGAAATCTTCAAATAGACTCCGCCTTTTCGACGTACAATGAACTTCAACAATTACTAGCCTCTTTCTAAACATTTCTCTTCATTTATCAACCTGTTTATACTTTTTTCAAACTTTGCAACAAAACCTTTCAACAAATCTTACTTCTCTATTGCTTATTCTCCTAAAATTTGGTTCGTAACCCCTAAAAAAATCTGACTTTTCGAAAAATAAATCGAATTTTTGTGAAATGTAAATGATTTGTAATGTTCTTTTCCACCAAATTTCATTATAATTAGGTGATATGAGTGTCGTATTTTAATCCAAATGAAGGAGTATATGAAATGGATCAAATCCCATCTTGGCAAAAAAATATACGAAATAATACGAAAAAAGGAAGGAAAAAAACAAAAATCGTTATAAGTGCTCTTTTAGTATTTTTAATAATAGGAGGCAGTTATACTTGGTTTTTAGTAAATAAAGCATCCTCTGCTGTTCGAAATGCTGCTCACGGTTTAGCACGGGGGGATAAATCAGATTTACGTGATAAAGCAGTGAAACCTATTTCTAATAATGTATCTGTATTAATCATGGGCGTTGATGAAAGCGATACACGTGGCAAAGAATACGGTGCTGCTATCAGAACAGATGCAATGTTACTTGCAACTTTTAATAAAGATAGTAAAACTGTAAAACTTTTGAGTATTCCACGAGACACATATACTTATATCCCAATAGAAAAGAAAATGGATAAAATTACACATGCACATGCATATGGTTCTGCTAAAAACGGGAAAAATGGTGGCCCGCAGGCTAGTATTGATGCAGTAGAAAAATTACTCAATGTTCCTGTTGATTACTTTGTAAAATTCAACTTTAAATCATTTATAAAAATTGTGGATGATTTAGGTGGTATTGAAGTAGATGTTCCTGTTGAATTTACTGAACAAGATAGTAACGATAACGCAGGTGCAATCCACTTGAAAAAAGGCGTTCAAAAATTAAACGGTGAAGAAGCTCTTGCTCTTGCAAGAACACGTCATATTGATAGTGATGCAATGCGTGGTCAACGCCAACAGCTTGTTATTGAAGCCATTCTGAAAAAGCTAGCAAGCGTTGATTCTGTAACAAAAGTAGGCGATATTATTGATCACATTGATGGACAATTCGTTACAAACTTAACATTTGATGATATGTTATCATTCTATAAATACGGTGTAGATTCTTCAATTGAAAATTTACAGATTAATGGTAAAGATTGTTATATGTCAGCTGGTGATAAAGAATGTGGTCGCGCAAGTGACGGTGGTACGTATTATTATGTTCCCGTAGAAGAAGATTTAGACAATTTAACAAAACAACTTCGTACTCATCTTGGACTATCTGAGTATAAGAAGGTTGATTCTGATAATAAAGAAGACAAGAAAAAAACAAACTCTGAGAAAACAAAAGATACAAATAACGATAGCGATAATCACCAAAATTCTACTACCAAAAAAAATAACAATAACGATGAAGATACAGAAACAACATCGAATGAGAATTAATAAAAAACCCAGCTCTATGAAGGTAGAGCTGGGTTTTTTATACTTTTAATTCCGCTATAAGATGTGACTTCTATCCGTGAGATATTCTTTGTTTTTCCAAATCAGATGGTTCCTGTCTGTTCATACACAATAACATTTTAAAAATTCTAACTTTTCATCTATCAATTTCCATATCTTTAAATTATAATAAAGGATAGGTGTATATTCCAATTAACAGGAGGTAAAACATATGAAAGCTGCGGTAAAACATAACGTTTCAGACTTTAAAGATTATCTAAAATCCAATGAAATATATATGGAAGAAAACATAGATGAAAATGATGGCTCTGTATTTTTTTCAGTGAACTTAGATACAGAGAGTGGCGCAAAAGTTCGGCTTATTGCTGCCTTTAATAGCGAGCATCCTACGGTCGATATATATTGCTTCAATGTCGCTCAAGTTCATGATTCAACTAAAAAAAGCGAATTATTGCATGTAATCAACGAACTAAATACAGCATATCGATTCGCAAAATTCACAATTAGTAATAGCGATTCTATCGACATTTCGACTTCCCTTGTATTTACAGAACCATACTTTAATCCTGCCCTTGTATTTGAACATACAAGACTATTATATAAAGCTGCAGATGATGAATATGGAAGATTAATGAAAGTTATTTGGGCTTAATCAATGAACGCCACTAGTTCTCCAATGGCGTTCATCGTTTTTTCTTAAGGAATCTATTTACTTATCAAATAAATAGATTCACATTTCCATCAGAAGCATCTGCTAAATAAGCTGCCACACCAGCAAACTCGGCATCTTCCATGATCTCTTCTTCTTTTAACCCTAATAAATCAACTGTCATTTGACAGGCTACAAGCTTAATACCTTGTTCTTTTGCCATATCAATTAAGTCTGGAAGTGGCATAGCGTTATGCTTTTTCATAACATGCTTAATCATTTTAGGACCCATCCCCGCAAAGTTCATTTTGGATAATCCCATCTTATCTGCACCTTGAGGCATCATCTTTCCAAACATTTTCTCCAAAAAGTTTTTCTTTACCTTCACATGTCCATCTTTCCGAAGTGCATTTAGCCCCCAAAACGTATGAAAAATCGTCACTTCCTGATCATATGCCGCTGCACCATTCGCAATAATATATGCCGCCATCGCCTTATCGTAATCTCCACTAAACAAAACGATCGTTGTTTTCTTCTTATTCTCCATGTTAACTCTCCACCTCTATATACCTATATGGGTATTACAAAAAATATACGAAACCCTTTATTTATAAAAAACACTGCCTTGTATACAGTATTATTCTGTTTTACCTTTCCACTCTAACATGCCACCAGTCATATTTATAACCTTAAAACCATTGCTTTCTAAAAACTGAGCAGCTCGTGAGCTTCTCCCTCCAGAGAGACATACCATAATATATTCTTTGTTTTTATCTAATTCATGCATACGAAATTCCAATAAACCAATTGGAATATGAAGAGTTCCTGGAATTTTCCCTTCCTTTACCTCTTCTACTTCACGAACATCGATTATATTTAATACTTCGTGGTTCATCAATTTATTTTCTAATTCTTTTGCTGTCATTTCTTTCATTTTTTATTTCCTCCTTAATTCCAAGCATTCATACCACCTGAGACATTCGTAATATGTTGAAAGCCTAATTTTTTTAGCATTTTTGTTGCTTGTTTACTTCTCATTCCACTTTGACAAATAACAATTACTTCTTTGTTTTTATCTAAATGACTCGCTTTTTGTGCGAACTCATTTAAGGGGATATTTTGGAATCCTTGAATGTGATTCCCCCTAAATTCACCTTGTGTGCGAACATCAATCAATTGTTTGTTCTTTTTATGAAGTAAACCTCTTAGCTCTTTCCCACTTATATTTTTAACACCCTTAACCGGTAAAAAGCGAGAAATGATAAACGAAGCAACAAGTATAGTTAAAATGATATTGAATACTGTATTTGCCCCCATACACACTCTCCTCTAATCTTTCTCTATACGATTCGTATCCGTAGAACAGTCATTTTTACGCTTTTTTAATCCAGAATTTTAGTACACCGTTTTCTTCCGTATGATCTAGTACTTCATGCCCACCTGTTTTTGACCACGCTGGAATATCCTTTATCGCGCCTTTATCTGTTAAGTGAATCTCTAACACTTCTCCAGACTGTAAAGCTTCCATAGTTTTTTTTGTTTTTACGATTGGCATTGGGCATGCTAAGCCTTTCACATCTAATACTTGTTTTGCATTCATATTCTATACCTCCATCTTTTTCTTCTATTTTTCAATCCATATCATTTGCTTTACTACGAACATCTACATGAATATAACTTTCTCAGCACATCTATTGTTTGTAATGATAAGTCAATCGCTACCTTACCCCCTATGGTATATTTCCGTTTAAAAAAATTTAACATCCTATATACCTATAGGGGTATGAAGTGATGTTTTAAAAATCTGTCAACACATTCGTTTGACAGATTATCTACTTTTCACAAGTAATTGTACAGCCTCTTTAATCAAATCTTCATTTGATGTATCGCCTTTTTCAAATTGGTCTCGCAAACATTTCTCCAAGTTTGTCCCGACAATTAATCCGATTGCGCGATCCATAGCAGAACGTGACGCTGTTAATTGTGTAATTACCTCTTTACAATCCTTCTCTTCCTCAATCATTCGAAGAACACCACGAATTTGTCCTTCAATTCGCTTCAGCCTATTTTTAATATCTTGATTATATTCCAATGCCCGATCACCTCAATATTTTCTAAAATATGCTTTATTGAAAGAAATACTTACTGTAGTAAGATTTTGATTTGCATTTACAAACCATCTTATACCCTTAAGGGTATTTTGTAAAGCACTATTTTAGTTAGCTTTATCATAATGAATAGGGATTTACTTTAAACCTCTTTATAGACAATCTGGTCTGGCAAGGCAGTTGCATACAATTTAAAACCACCATCTACATTTTTCACCTTATATCCTTTTTCCATTAACATACGTGCAGCAACATAGCCCCTCATACCGAGCTGACATGTAATATATATTTCTTCATTTACTGGAATTTCATCCAATCTTTCACGCAATTCGTCTAATGGAATATTAACCGATCCCTTAATCATTCCTTGTTTCAACTCATTTGGTTCACGAACGTCAATCAAATATCCACCGTTTTGGACAATATGGTCAATCTCATGCCATTGCACAGTATCTACAAGCCCTTCGATTATATTACTTGCAGCATACCCCACCATGTTTACTGGATCTTTTGCAGAAGAATACGGCGGTGCGTATGCTAATTCTAAATCTGGTAAATCCATTACCTTTAGCTTCGCTTTCATTGCCGTTGCAATGACATCAATTCGTTTATCTACACCGTCACGTCCAACAGCTTGTGCACCATAAATTTCGCCTGACTCTTTATTAAAAATTAATTTTAATAAAATAGGATATGCATTCGGATAATAACCCGCATGAGAATTTGCCTGTACATGTGCTACCTCATAGGGTATATTCAAATGCTGCAATACCTTTTCATTTACTCCTGTTGAAGCAACTGTCAATTCAAATACTTTTGCAATTGATGTTCCCATCGTTCCTTTGTATACCGATTCTGTATGCCCATGAATGATATCCGCTAATAGACGACCTTGTCGATTTGCTGGCCATGCTAACGGAATCATTGTTTCTGTTTCCGTTACAAAATCTTTTACCTCAATCGCATCACCAATCGCATAAATAGACGAATCCGAAGTTTGTAGTTTTTCATTTACTTTAATTGTTCCTCTTACTCCAAGTGCTAATCCTGCTTCTTTTGCCAAACTACTCTCTGGCTGAACACCGATAGAAAGAATAATCATATCTGTATTGATTTTTGAACCACTTTTTAAACGAACAACTTTACCATCTTCTTCAAAAGCCTCTACTCCATCTTTCAAAATGAGCTGAACGCCATGCTCCTCCATGTGTTCATGTACATATGCTGCCATTTCATAATCGATTGGTGGCATTACTTGATTATTCATCTCAACAAGCGTCACATCTATTCCTTTTTCTCTCAAGTTTTCTGCCATTTCAACCCCAATAAATCCTCCACCAATAACAGTCGCATGGCGTGGTTTCTCCTCATCAATATACCCTTTAATGCGATCTGTATCTGGTACATTCCGTAATGTAAACAACGCCTTTGCGGTTTCAATTCCTGAAATAGGTGGCACAATTGGCTTAGATCCTGGTGAAAGAATTAAAACATCATAAGATTCTTCGTATATTTCATTTGTCATTACATTTTTCACAATAATTGTTTTTTCTTCTTTATTAATTTTTATCACTTCACTTAATACACGTATATCTAAATGAAATCGCTTTGACATCTTCTCAACTGTTTGCACTAACAACTTCTGTCTCTCTTGAATCACACCGCCAATGTAATACGGCAATCCGCAGTTCGCAAACGAAATATATTCGCCTCGCTCAAACATAATAATTTCATCCTCTTCACTTAAACGACGAAGACGCGCTGCTACTGATGCTCCGCCGGCAACTCCACCGACTACGACGATTTTTTTACTCATATTTCCCTAACCTCCACAACTATTTTTTCTTACTGCTACAGATATATACAAAATTAAAATTACATATACCCGTATAGGTATATAATAACCGTAAAAAAATATAATGACAATATATAAAGCTCGAACTTTATACTTGTTCACTAAATTGAAACATACTTGATATGAAAAAAGCCGCTGATTTATTCCAGCGACTTTACACATATTTCTATCATGAGAACATACTACGCTTGCTTTCAACTTGGCAAATTCAATTGCTTCAGCAGACGTTACATTCATTTCACCAAGTATGCGTTGATGCCAGAACGTAGTCTAACCTTTGTATTGCTAAGGTACTATTAATTTTATTTATCTTTTCAAATTCTCTTCTAACTTATCACCGATCTTTTGTTGCTCTTCCATCCAGTTTAATATTATTTCTTTTTGTTCTTTTTTAATTTCCCCTCGTGTATATCTATACTGTGTCAACTCTTCAAACCATACTAAGAGTAATTTTCTTAATTCTATTGTTTCAATTTCACACTGTAATGGATAATCTTCATCATCAGGGTACAGCTCTTCTATTACTGTTTTATATCGATCCATCTCAATGTCCGTTGCATTATAACTACATTCAAATTTTTCTTTTTTTCCATTAAGCACAGAATCCAATTCTCTAATTGTATCCTTAACAGAGCCGATAGACGGTTGTACATCACTTCCAAGAAACAAAGACATTAATTCACTGTTTTTTAATTCTTGTTCATTTTCAAATTCTAATCTCACCAACTATTTTCCCCTTACTACCTTCCGCCCCTTCATAATAAAATCCTACTGCTTTTCTCTTTTTCTATACATCCTTTAACATTTAACTATTCTTATTAAACAAAGGATTATATCTTCTTCCCTTTTTTATTTGTAAATCATATCCATAAAAAAAGAAGCTACTGTTAAACAGTAACTTCACACATACTTCCGATGCACCATCTTCCCATCATAAGAAAAGACAACACCTTTATTCTCTACATTAGATTCCATATGCACCGTCCTTCCCCATAACTGATGAATGTATGGTAATACTTTCTCTAAATATTTTAAATCAAGCTCAATTCCTTCATAACAATGTTTAATGTACAATTCACCGTTCTTTAAATAATCTCCATCTTCCACCACTAAATATGGGAATCCACCATTTGTCCTCATATTAACGAGCTGATCACGAACGTGTTCCCACTCTTTATCAATTATTTTATATTCTTTTCCTTGGCGCTGAAATAAGTACATATCTTCTCGCATTACAAGCTCTTTATTTAAATAGTTTCTAAGGAACGATACGTCCCATTCAATTTCTCGCACTTCAAAGATTTTGTCACGGCCCGATCCTGGCTTCACACCGCGCCTTTTCATCTCTTCAGTTGGGTTATTATAACGTTCTTCAATATCTTCAAACACCTTTATACCGAGGTAATATGGATTAATACTTGTTTTGGACGGCTGAACGACTCCTGCATTTAACTTCGCAAATTCGATTGCTTCATCGGATGTTAAGTCCATTTCACGAAGGATGCGTTGATGCCAGTACGAAGCCCAGCCTTCGTTCATGATTTTCGTTTCTAATTGCGGCCAGAAATATAACATTTCTTCTCGCATCATCGTTAAAATATCGCGTTGCCACTCATCTAGTTCTCTACTATATTGCTCAATAAATAGAAGTAGATCTTTCTCTGGTTGCGGCGGGATTTTCTTTTTCTTCCGTATATTCGAACGTTCTCTTTTTTTATTTCTATCATCTAAATCCCACAAGTCATCGTACTGAGATACTCGTTTCTTTTCTTCTTCCTCTTCTAAATCATCAATACTCCAAGCAAGCTTCGGCCGCATAAGCGATGGATCAATATGTTCTTGAATAGCCAAAACAGCATCTAAAAATTCTTCTACTTCTGCTTTTCCATATTTATGTTCATACGCTTTAACTCGTTCTGCTGTCGCTGCCATGCTTTCAACCATATCACGCTTCGTGTTTGAGAAACGAATATTATTTTTAAAGAAATCACAATGTGCTAATACGTGTGCTACAATCAATTTATTTTGAATCAATGAATTGGTATCAAGTAAAAACGCATAACATGGGTCAGAGTTGATGACAAGTTCATATATTTTACTAAGTCCCAAATCGTAATGCAGCTTCATTTTGAAGAACTGTTTTCCAAAACTCCAATGTGAAAACCGAGTCGGCATTCCATATGCACCAAATGTATAAATAATTTCTGCTGGACATACTTCATAGCGCATCGGATAAAAATCCAGTCCAAACCCAGTTGCAATTTCAGTAATTTCGGCAATTGCATATTGTAGTGCTTTATCATCACTAGCTCTCATTATTTTCCCTCCTTACACTTTCCCTTAAGACAGTGTATGAGAGGAAACAAGCTTTCATGAGAAATGATGAAAAATAGATACTCTGTTATTCTCTTTTATCAGTAATCTTCATCATAAGATTACTAAGATATAAAAAACTCCAAAAAACAAAAAAGCTGAACACAAACTTTAAATCATTTGCATCCAGCTTCTCATCTTCAGCTATTACCCTTCAATAACTTCCATCTTCTTCGTAATCGGCGTACGCTCTTTTCCTTCTGGTTTCTTATCGAAATAACCAATATGAAGGATTCCAACAATACGTTGTCCTTTTGTTAATCCAATTCCTTCTATAAATAAAGGATTATAATTCAATCCACCTGATTTCCAAACACAACCTAGTCCACGTTCCCAAGCTAATAACTGGAAGTTCTGCATAAATGCACACACTGCCGCGTAGTCTTCATCACGTTGCACTTGACGTGGATCTTCATCCATATATACAACGATTTGAGCTGGTGTACTTAGAAAACGATCGGATAAAATTTTACCTCTTTTTGCTCGTTCTTCTTCTGTGAAAGAATGTAATACAGCATCTACTAATGTTTTACGACCTTCTCCAATAAATAATTTACATTTCCATGGCTCACGATGCTGATGGTTTGGTGCCCACGTTGCGTCATTTAATAATTCAATTAACAATTCTTTTTCTACTGCTTTATCTGTAAATGTACGAATGGATCGTCTTTCTTTAATGATATTTGCAATGGAAGTATATGTGATCATATGTTTCTCTCCCTTATTTTCATCTATATGTATACACCTTATAATTGATATTGATTTTCAATTTCGATTATAACGCAGTTTTCTACCATTAATCAATGTTTTGTGTTGTGAAACTAACAAAAATTTTTTTTTATTACATCGCGAAAAAAACTTGCAATGTTCACAAGTTCTTCACAACTTCTCCACAACTTCGGGAAACTCTATAGATACAGTTTTCCATTTTATTCAATTAGGAGGAATCAATGGTATGTACAGAAAATTAATAGCAAGCATTTTAGCAACAGGACTTTTATGTGGAATGGCAGTCTTCCCTGCTTCTGCGGCCTCACAAAAAGAATTCACGGCGCATCATCACAAACTAATCTCAGATGAACAAATACAATCTTTAGAAAAACTAGGTTATAAAAAACATGAAATTTGGAAGGCTGCACACATTGCGAAAATAAGTAAAAAAGATATCAATGATGTTTTATCGTACTATAAACAAACTAAATCTTGGAAAGAAACGGCGAAACATTTCGGTGTGGATCCAAAGAAAATGCATAAACATCATATGAGTAAAGAAATGAAAGAAGCTTTATTGCAAAAAGTAGCTGAAATACAAAAATCAACACCAGAACAAATGAAGAAAATAATGGAAGATAACCATATTCACCTGCATCATCTCGCAGTTTTAACCATCATTGCACAAAAAAGTAATACGCCGTTTAATGATGTATTAAAAATGAAAAAAGATGGTATGCATGTCAAACAAATCGCCGAAAAATTAAATGTGAAGAAAGAAGATGTAAGAGCCGAAATGATGAAATTAATGCAGTCTGTAAAAGAAAAAAAGACAAACTAAACATAAAGAAAAGGAAGAGACAACTCTTCCTTTTCTTTATGAACCTACAATAATAAAGCCGTCCGCTAACGGATCAGATGGGTCTAATAAAAATTGATGCATTCCCGTAATAAAGACCCTCCCTGTAATTTGTACCGTCATTTCATTTTGTGTGTATTTCATCAGTTTTGCTTCATATGTTCCGCCTGTAATATTTTCATGCTGGACACTTTCTCCTTCTTGTAACATACCTTCCTCTCTAAAAAGTGCCAAACATGCACATGTTGCCCTAACATATGGAGAACGGCTTACAAGTCCATTCTTCTTCTGCACCATCGTTTTGAATCGTTTCTCCTCAATCTGCTTGGCATCTATTAAAATACTACTACATTCGGACGATAATGAGGTTCTTGTCGTATGTGCCCAGCTCTTTAATTCTATGAATTCATCCATGTCTAATTTGACACCTAAATGCTTTGTATGGCTGATTACATAAGATTCATTTGGTCCAAATGAAATGGCCGACTGAGAGGCATTATATTGAAGTTCGTAGTGACAATCTTTCTGTAATGAAACAGCGTGTATCTCTCCATCTTCTATACAGATTTTCACAGGAAAAATTCCATCGATTGTTTCCACCGCTACTACATCATTTTTCATTTGCACATTTCCCATTTCAACCATAACGCCAGCAGCTATCATCACAAACTCTTCTGTACTAGAAATAAATTCATTTGCATCCATAAACAACGCCGCAAAATCTGCTTTTTCTGAACAAGGTGGTACAATCATACAACCGTTCATTGCTGCATGACCACGTGGTTCTTGCATGATAATTCTTCGAAATGCTTGATAGTTTTCAACTAGTTCTTTTTGTTTCTCTTGTAAAGTATGTCCCTTTAATAGAGGTACGCCGTTCATAATTAGGCGCAGTGGCTCTCCAGCTATATGTGCATCAACTGTTGTAATTGCTTTTACGAACTTCATACAATCTCCCCTTACCAATTTATAAAAACGTCTTCCATCTCTCTTGTTATTTAACTCATATAAACATAACTACTCCAACTCAGAATCAATGCCCCTCCATTGGTGGAATGAGAATAAATCCATCTTTCAAAATATCTTCCTCATGATATAAAAACTGGTGCATTCCCATAATCCATGCTGATCCAGTAATTTCTGTAATCACAGCTTCTATGTCCCCTATACTTGTTGTTCTAACAATTTTCCCTTTAAATAGCGAACCGACAATACTTTCGTGTACAAATAATTCCTCCAAATCAATTTCACGGTAGGCATACAATGTAGCCAGTTTGGCTGATGTTCCCGTACCACATGGCGAACGATCAATCCCTCCCGGTGGTACAATCACTGTATTTTTCACATCCGCATGTTCGTCCGTTGGATCACAGAAAAATTCAACGTGCGTCACTCCTTCAATAAAAGAAAATTCCGGATGTGAAATGGGTACCGCTGCATTAATGGCATCGCGAATCCGAATAGCTGTTTCTATAATTTGCGCAGAATTTTCCGTTGTTAGCTTCACGCCTAATTTTCTAGCGTCTGTAATCGCATAAAAATTACCACCATAGGCAATATCACATTGTACATTCCCTATATTTTCTATATGTACTTCCACAGACTTTAATAAAAAAGCAGGCACGTTACAAAATGTTACTTCTTTTGCTTTTCCATTTTCTACATACACTTTTGTTGCAACAAGCCCCGCTGGTGTATCTAATTTAATATAGGTATACGGTTCTTCCACCTCAACCATACCGGTTTCAATTAAAGCGGTACAAACGCCAATTGTATCGTGACCACACATTGGTAAGTACCCGCCTGTTTCTATATAAATAACACCAACATCAGCTTCTGGGTCACACGGTTCTGTTAATAAAGCACCAGACATTACATCATGACCGCGTGGCTCAAACATAAGAAATGTACGAATCCAATCATACTTTTCTTTCATAAATAACATCTTTTCTGACATTGTATTCCCTTCTAGCTTTGGAAGGCCATTTATGACTGTCCTTGTTGGATTCCCTCCCGTATGCGTATCAACTGTCGTAAACACTTTTTTTACGTTCACACTCGTTCCATCCTTTCTTGAAATCGATTGTGGCTTAGTGATTCAATCGGTACGGTTGTCTCTTGTCCCTCAATCATTTCTGCAATAAGCTTTCCTGTAATGGCCGCCAAACTAATCCCATCACCTTCATGACCGGCGGCAATATAAAATCCTGGTACTTCTTCGACATGAGAAATGATTGGCAAATGGTCTGCCGTCCACGGACGCAAACCTGCATATGTTCGAATAAGTAACATATCAGCCATCTTCGGATAAAAACGAATCGCTCGGTTTGCAATACACTTTATAACGCTTGTATCCACCTTCGTTTGAAAACCAACGAACTGCCTGCTACTTCCAATTAAGAAATTTTGACTTTCTGTCGGTTCAAATACAAGAGCAACTCCATATTTTTCTGTTTCCTCATCCACATGACGTGTGCCGCCAAACTTACTAATTAAATAGCCAAACTCCATTACTTTTCTCGTTCCCACTGGCTCTTGTCTTGAAGCAACAATAATATGACCTTTTCTTGGTTGAATTGGAATTTTCACATCCAACATCTCGCCAATAACAGGTGACCATACTCCTGCTGCATTTACGACTTTATTCGCTGTAAATGTCCCCTTATTTGTTTCAACAATAAACGCACCCATTATATCTTTTTGAATACTGGTTACTTCTGTATGAAGATACACATCTGTTCCTTGCCTTTTCGCTTCATCAAGCAAAGAAAATGATAATAAATATGGATTAACAGTCGAATCTGTTGCGCATTCTAATCCACCCAGTAAATCATCTGCAAAATACGGTGACTCCTGCCGAATATCTTGTCTGTCTAACATCCGAAATGGTAAACCCGCATCTTTTTGCCGCTTTACCCATTTTTCCGCAGCGATCATCTCTTCTTCACTTTCACATACGAGAATGCTGCCTGGTGCTCGGTATTCAAAAGAGTGACGTAATTCTTTCGCTAGTTGATCAACAAGCTTTTGACTTTCAAGAGACATTTGGCTATCAAACCCGGGATCTTTATCAATTGCCAAAATGTTTCCATCACATCTCGATGATGTACCGCTCGCTAATTCTCCTCTTTCTAATAACGTTACTTCTCTCCCGCATCTTGAAACGTAATAAGCAATTGCACTCCCAATAATACCTCCGCCAATGATAAGAACATCACAATGCTTTATCATAAACTCCCTCTTTTCTATTTATAAAGTGGAACTGATGGCTCACGCTTCTCTCTAAATTTTGAAATAATCTCTTACTACTACCGAATATCGAGATAAGCTTCTAACAAAATTTTTTTGCTGGATTATCACTTTTTCATGTTCACACTTTCTTTTACTTGCAATTAAAATGCCAACTTAACGTGCAACTGTAATTCCCAAGGATTTTTTCTCTCACCCCACCCTTTATCTTTACCATACTGAGAAACGAGATGCTCATTATTACCACATAGCCAACATAAAATTATTGAACTTTTCCGACAAAATATTTTACATTTCCTTTAAAAATGTGTAAAAATAATGAAATAGTGTATAAAAAACTTACAGTCAATCCAATAAGGAGGCATTAGCATGACAATCGAGCTCTCTTCTATAGACCAACTTATGAATAAAGATTTTCTCTTCTTTTCATCATTAGAAGAGTTACAACAAAGGAATCATACAAATCATGAAGATACAACCGTTCTAGTCAAAAGAAACAATGATCTATACATGCTTACTGCTTGTGGTACATATCAACCTTGTTATACAACTTCCTACTATCCTTCTATTTCACATATATTAAAGAAACTTAAAGACTATCATGCCGTTGTTTTTACGAATGCTTCCCATAAACCAATTGGTTTTATTACAGCTGTTATGCTAGCTGAAACAATCTTTCATTCTTATGAATATTTACAAGCTTATTTCGAAACTGTTATCAAAACAACAGATGCATCCGTCACTGTCATTGACGAGAACGAGAACGTCAATGTATGGACAAACGGGGCAGAAGCGATCTTTTCTGTAAGACGACAAGACATTTTAGGAAAACCCATCACATCATTTTTTCATGAAGATATGCTAGAAATATTAAAAACTCTACAAGAAGGTCGATCACTACATAAACACCAACATCAACCAAGAGAAGATTTAATTGTACTGATTAACTCTAATCCCATTTACTTGCGTAATGAAATTATTGGAGCTGTTGTATCCGAAACAGACATTACGAGCCAAGTTCGACTTAATCAAGAGCTTTTCTCCGTTTCTACAAAAATGCATCAATTAGAAAAACAAGTTGCTAAATTAACACCGCCAGTTGATCCTTTTCATGCTATTAAAGGAAGCAGCTCCGCACTGCAACAAACAATTGAAATTACGAAAAAGGTATGTACAACAAAATCAACTGTTCTCATTTTAGGGGAAAGCGGCGTTGGGAAAGAGTTATTCGCAAAAGCAATTCATGAAGCACGTGAAAGTGACCAAGCACCATTTGTATCTATTAACTGCGGCGCGATTCCTGAGTCATTATTTGAAAGTGAACTTTTTGGCTATGAAAAAGGAGCTTTTTCCGGAGCTGATCAGAAAGGAAAAAAAGGAAAAATTGAGTTAGCAAAAGGCGGAACATTGTTTTTAGATGAAATTGGTGAAATGCCGATGGAAATGCAAGTAAAACTGCTTCGTGTTTTGCAGGATAAAACGTTTTACCGCGTAGGTGGGGTAAAAGAATTGCATGCCGATTTTAATATTATTGCTGCTACGAATCGAAACTTAAAAGAACAAATTGCGAAAGGAAAATTTCGGGAAGATTTATTTTATCGTTTAAATGTGGTAAGCGTTGATATACCCCCACTTCGCGAACGAAAAGAAGATATTGTGGAGCTAATTCATTCTTTCTTATATGAATTTTCTATTCAATATAATCGTCCAATTCAAAGTATACCGCAAGATGTTATGTATGAATTGCTAGAACATAAATGGCCTGGAAACATTCGCGAACTACGCAATGCCATTGAACGTCTCGTTGTGTTTGCGACAGATGGGATCATAAAACGAGAAGACCTTCCCTTCTCTCCAAAAATACAACAAGAACAACCACCTGCCCCTCTTAGAATAAATATAACGGAAGGCGAATTACTTGATGACTCTTTAAACAAATATGAACGGAATATCATTCAGCATGCACTGGAATTAGAAAGTGGCAATAAACTCGCATGTGCGAAACGTCTTGGAATTACACGAGCTACCTTATATAATCGCATGAAAAAATTACATATCCCGTTTTAATCCTTCTCTCTATAAATACAAATTGAAAAACAATATAGCACCTTTCCTTTTGGGTGAGAAGAGAGCGCCCGCCATGCACAGAAGCGGTCAGTCCCTCTTCCTGCCCCATGCCAAGTAGAAATAAGTGAAGAGCCCATTTTATTTGTATAGCAGCGACTTATATGCCTGCAAATCAAAATGGATATATAGATTGGCATGTATTTTGCATATAAATTAGCAAACAACCAATCTAACAAGGGGGCTTTGTCATGAACATTGCAAACGATTTTGTCATTTGTCGCTGTGAAGAAGTAACATACAAAGAGCTACTTCATACAGCGAACACATACAACTGTTCTACACGAGAATTGAAGCTACGTACCCGAGCAGGCATGGGATTTTGTGGGGGCCGAACATGCAGATGTGCACTAGAGAGTTTTATATCATCACAGGAGCAAAACCGTCAGCCATTAAAGCATCAACCACCAGTTCGTCCCGTTACCTTTGACTTGTTAGGTGATAGATCATGAGTAATCGTATCATTCACCACCCAATTCTCGGTAACTTATCAGACAGCAAAACAGTCTCTTTTACATTTAACGGAACGAAGTGCGAAGGAATAGCTGGCGAAACAGTCGCTGCTTCCCTATTCGCTAATAACATTCGAACGTTTCGTGTTCATGAAGAAACAGGAGCACCGCGCTCTATTTATTGTAATATTGGCCATTGCTTTGAGTGCCGCGTCACAATAAATGGCAAGCAAAATGTGCGTGCATGCATGACTGTAGTTGAAGATCAAATGGTTGTACAAAGCGGCTTGCAACAACCTACTCCTTTAAAAAAGGAGGATCACAAATGATTGATGTCATCATTATCGGCGCTGGTCCTGCGGGATTATGTGCAGCCATCGCCTGCAAAACATATGGATTATCTGTTAGAATTTTTGACGAATTTATAAAACCTGGTGGTCGCCTTCTTGGCCAACTTCATCAAGAACCAAACGGAACATGGTGGAATGGTATAGAAGAAACAAAGAAATTACAAAAACAGTTGCAGGATTTAGCACTCCCTATTGAATGTGGTGTAACCGTACATGATTTAGAACAAAACGGAAATGAATGGGCTGTTCATACGAATATCGGTACCTTCCAAACAAAGCATGTTCTTCTTGCAACAGGAGCAGCTGAGTTCCCAACGCCGCTTCCCGGCTGGACCTTGCCTGGTGTTATGTCCATTGGAGCTGCACAAGTTATGACGAATGTACATCGCGTCAAAGTCGGTAATAAAGGAATGATTATTGGAGCAAATATATTATCATTTGCAATTATGCATGAATTACAGCTTGCTGGGCTAGAAATTGACAGCGTCGTTTTACCACCTAAGCATACAGTAACAAAACAAAGCGCACAGCCGCTTCACGTTTTGAACTCTCTACTTCATGTTGCTCATATCGCTCCCTCGCCTTTATTAAAAATTGGGAGCCGTTTTATGAAACATCCTGCGATGCGGAAATTAGCCATTCAATTTTATCCAAAGCGTGGAATGAAAATTTGGAGCACACCGCTTCATTTGCGAAAGGCTGCTATTGAAATCATTGGTGATAAACAAGTAGAAGCTGTGAAAATTGCTACTATCACGCCAGATGGGGAGATTATTCCTGGAACAGAAGAAATACATGCTGTTGATTTTGTCTGTATTGCTGGCGGTCTCTATCCACTAGCAGAATTAGCAGCTGTCGCTGGATGTCCGTTTCATTACATTGAAGAACTTGGCGGGCATGTTCCACTTCATAATGAGAAAATGGCTACACAGCTTCCTGGCTTATATGTTGCTGGTAATATTACAGGAATTGAAAGCGCGAAAGTTGCGATGGCACAAGGAACTGTTGCTGGAACTGCCATTGCAAAAGAACTACAACCATCTCATTCACATCTTGATTCCTTATTACAGCACGCGATTCAAGATGTGAAAAGAACACGTGAAAATGCAACAATCCAATTTCACCCTCATATTTCTAAAGGCCGCGAGCAACTGCTTGCACTTTCTCAAGAAATATGAGGAATCACTTATACCCCTGTTCCAAAATAAAAATTATCCTTTAACTTTTATAAACAAATATCAAAAAGCTGTTCAAAAGATACACAGTGTCTAACTTTTGGACAGCTTTTTTATGTTTCCTGCATAAAATTTTGTCTTCCCCAAAAACTAATAAGAGCATTCCATATAAGGGAAAGGAGTGAAAAACATGTTTGGCTTACCAAGAAAAAATTCTATAGCTAAAAACAAAAAAACGAGCTGTACCATTGCAGAATTTATTCATACGATGAAGGAATCTACTGATTTTGTTTCTTACAACATTACAGAAAACGATACACTATGCCTTTTTTATTATAAATCTGTCGTAGAAGCAGTCATAATTAAACAATTTATTTTAACACCTATCAAAGACCAATTAGAACAGATTCAAGGTATCACTGACTTAACTAACATCGTCCCCATTGAAGACATTGTTATCTCGCCTTCCATTGACGATATTCGTGAAAAGCTATTGGATGGATATGTACTCGTTAAACTACAAAATATATCACAAACAGTACAATATGCTCTAGTTCGAGCAGAAAGTACTGTTCTTGGTAAGCGTTTATATAATGATACAGAAAATGAATATAGCGTAATTGGTCCAAAAGTTGGTTTCGTGGAGAATATTGACACGAACCTACATTTATTACGTCGTGTTATTGTAACAGAGCAACTAGTTTTTAAAGAAGTTGTTGTAGGATCTATATCCAAAACAACAATTGTAGTGGCCTATATAGAAGGAATCACAAACGAACAATTTATTAATACTGCTACACAACGTCTAAAGGATATTGATTTCGACGTCCCCTTCGACGCAACAATGATTGAACAATTTATTAGCGATAATAGCAATTCACCTTTTCCACTACTCTTACCAACAGAGAGAGTTGATCGAGCTGTATTTGCTTTAATCAATGGTGAAGTATTAATTTTAACAGATGGTTCTCCCTATGCATTAGCTGGACCGACAACACTATTAGATTTTTTCATTTCACCAGAGGATTACTATTTGCCATGGACGATCGGCACATTCTTTAGGTTGATTCGCTTTTTTGGGGCTATATTTTCTCTATTTTCCTCAGCAATCTATACAGCTGTATTAACATTTCATTATCAGATGATTCCAGCAGATTTGCTTGGACCCATTATTTTTTCTAGAGCAAATGTACCCTTTCCTCCAATCCTAGAAGCACTTTTTTTAGAAATTACAATTGAATTATTGCGCGAAGCTGGCGCCCGCTTACCTACAAAAGTTGGGCAAACAATCGGTATTGTTGGTGGAATTGTAATCGGACAAGCTTCTGTTGAGGCAGCTTTAACAAGTACAATCCTATTAATCGCTGTGGCTTTATCTGCACTTGCTTCTTTCACGACACCAACTGTAAAAATGTCTACTACCATTCGTTTACTCCGATTCCCACTCATCCTTTTAGCGGGTGCCTTCGGAGGACTTGGTCTTATTGTGGGATTTGTTTTTATATTGGTACATCTACTACATTTAAAATCACTTGGATCACCTTATTTATTACCTTTATATCCATATCGTGGTTTCGGTTCAGCGGAAGGTTTCATTCGCTGGCCATTTAGTCAGACGGCCCAGCGCCCTTCTTTTCTGCGACCAAAAGCAAATTGGCGCTATAACCCAAACAAAGCAAAACAAAAACGTGATGGTGAGGAAACATGAGAAACGTTCTATTTTTATTAGTAATTGTTGGTTTATGCTCCCAATTTGGTTGCACGCAAACATCCATAGTAGATACGCAAAGAATTATTCACGTAGCTGGATTCGATATAGCAAAAGATAAAAAAATTCAAGGTACTATCTTATATCCTGACTACACGCTTGGCGTAAAAACAAAACCAAAAACTCAGTCAACCACTGCAAGATCCCTTGAAACGATTGCTTCTCATTTAGATGCAAAATCACCTCACAATGTTGTTTTAGGACAAATGCGTGTCATATTATTTGGAAAGCCTATTGGTTCATATGGAATTGGTGAAATCATCAGTAATTTACAACGTGATCCTAATATTGGGCGAGATGTACAATTAGCACTTGTAGATGGTTCAGTCGAAGAACTTCTAAAATATGTCGCACCAAACGGTTCATTGTATCTAGTTGACTTACTTGAACAAAATATACGGAATGAAAATATCCCTCGGACAGCTTTGAATATTTTTTTATATGATTATTATTCATCTGTATGCGATCCATTTCTTCCTTACATTCAAATCGCTGATGATCACGCGGTTTCCGTAAAAGGTCTTGCTTTTTTAAAAGGAGACAAAGTGGTGATGTATACCGATAAACAAGACTCTTTTTTAGTAAAGTTGCTCCTGAATCCGACTAAAAATGGTCGTTATGAAGCACAAATAAAAAAAGATAATCATGAAGGTCTTGTCGTAACACAAAATTTATCAGGAAAAAGTGTCTATCACGTTGATCAAACAGGTAATATTCCTAAAGTAACAATCCGTTTAAAATTAAATGGATTAATAAAAACTGCCCCTAGTTGGATTGATTTAACAAAAAAGGGGAATATAAAATATGTCAAAAATCAAGTAGAACAAAAGATTAAAAATCAGTCTCAAAAATTGATTCAACAATTTCAGCATAAAAAAATAGATCCTTTAGGGATACGCGACCAAATTAGAAGTCGATCAAGAAAATGGAGCATACAACAAATTCAAGCAATGTATCCATCTATAGATATTAATATTGACGTCGATGTTAATGTTGTACAATCTGGTATCGGAGAATAGTGAGGTGATAAGGTGGGTACGAATAGTAAAGAACTAACTGTCTCCCCTTACTTGATGTTTTTTTTAATTCACTCTCTTCAAGTCGGAGTCGGAATTTTAGGCTATCAACGCATTATTGTAAAAAATGCCGGTTATGACGCTTGGATTTCCCTTATTCTTGCGGGAATTACAACTCACTTTGTATTATTTTGTATGTTAAAAATGTTGGAAAAAGATAACGACCTAATCAATATTCATACAACATGCTTTGGAAAATGGATCGGCTCCTTATTTTCTTTGCTTTTTACAATTTATTTTTTATTATTTTGTCTCACCGTCCTTCGTACATATATCGAAGTAATTCAAGTTTGGGTATTCCCAACCATTAAATTATGGCAACTAACTTTAATATTTTTATTAGTCACTTACTATATTATAAAAGGTGGGTTCCGTTCTGTAACAGGAATGTGTTTTTGGGGAGTTGTACTACCTATATTCGTAATGTTCTTTTTAATTTTCCCAATGGAATATGCACATGTTCGTAATATTCTGCCCATTTTCACTCATTCACCTTTAGATATTGTAAAATCTGCGAAAGACTCTACATTAGAATTTCTAGGATTTGAAGCGCTACTTTTCTTTTATCCACTGATTGAAAAAGGAAAATCTTTAAAGAGGTGGGCACATGGTGGTGCTGCTTTTACAACCATTCTTTATGTAGTTTTAGCGCTTATCTCTTTTATGTACTATAGTGAAGGACTATTGAAACATACAATTTGGCCTACGTTAACGATGTTAAAAATTATTAAAGTTCCCTTTATTCAGCGGTTTGAATATATTATTATTTTTGTATGGTTTATTATCATTTTACCAAATCTCTGTTTAACAGTATGGTCCTCTTGTCAGTCGATGAAGCGTTCATTCCGTATCCCATTTAAAATCACACTACCTTTTTTTATTTTTGTCGTATACATCGCTTCCTTATTTTTTACAAATCGAGAAAGTATCGACACATTAAATATGCTTGTATCCCAAACAGGTATGTACATTTTATATGTTTATATCCCTCTCCTGTTTCTATGGCACTCTATTCGCTGGCGATTGAAAAATAAACAAAACAAAACTTCTACATAGGAAATCACCAGAATATTTGGTACAATTTCACTATCACGAAAACAAAGGAGAAATGCAGGTGAAAAAATATCTATTCTCTTTACTCGTAATAAGCAGTCTTGTACTTTCTGGATGCGGTGCAGCCGAAAAGAAAGAATCCTCCGAGCACAAAGAATCTTCCGAACACAGCGAAGAACACGCTTCTCATACTCAGCAAGGTGACATCCAAGAAACGACAAAAGGAATTGACACACTACCAACATTTTTGGACAAACTAGATCCACAAATGAAAGAGATCTATGCAGTTGCAGGGAAAAATGCCGAATTATTAAACTGGATTCCTTGTTACTGTGGATGCGGAGAAAGTGTGGGGCATAAAAACAACAAAAACTGTTTTATTCGTGAAATTAAGAAAAATGGAGAAGTTGTTTGGGATTCTCACGCAACGACCTGTGTAAACTGTTTAGAAATTGCAACCGAATCTGCATCTATGAAGAAAAAAGGAAAATCCACTCTTGAAATTCGAAAATACATTGATAATAAATATAAAGAAGGCTACGCAAAGCCAACACCTACTCCAATGCCAAAATCGTAAAAACGAGGAAATTCCTCGTTTTTTATTTTTCACTCAACATTTTCCATAGCAAATTCTTTCAAGTGTATTTCCTTCTTCTTGTCATACACTATATATAACTCCTCAGTAAGGAGGGTACACAATGCACACATATAACGACTATGATAAAGCTCTCTATTACACGTATTGTTGTAATTGGGACAAGTTGCTTGTTCTAATGGTACAAACTAATGATCATCTATTTTCTAAACGAATTGAGCATTTTTTACATGCTTACCAATATGGAAAAGAACTATCCGAAGTAGATAAACAACTTCAGCTTCTATTTCAATATATCGACCATGCTTCACAAAAATCACATATAGAAGAAATAGATCAAGTGCAAATGTAAATGAAGCGCTATTCTCCTTCCCGAGAATAGCGATTTTTTTGAATAATTTTCCACATCCTTACTCATAATACATATATCAATAATAGTGGATGGACGTGATCATTTGCATAAATCCTGGTACTTATTTCTCTACATGTTTATACTGCTTATCGGCTGTGAAAAAACAAATAACACTCAATCATTTCAAAGCGCAAAACAAGAAAAAGACATATGGAATATCCTAATTATCGGCAGTGATTCACGAGGTGAAAAACAAGCCCGTGCTGATACCATTATGATTGCCCAGTACAATAAAAAAGAAAATACAGCAAAGCTTGCTTCAATTATGCGAGATAGCTATGTAGAAATTCCCTCTTATGATAAAAAATATAATAAAATCAACGCTGCCTATTACTATGGCGGCCCTGAATTATTACGAAAAACAATTAAACATAATTTTGGAATCGATGTTTCCCATTACGTTACGATTGATTTTGAAGCATTTGTTAAAATTGTGGATACCATTGCACCTGAAGGAATTAAAGTGAATGTTACACAAACCATAATCGATGATATGGGGCTGCATGTAAAGCCAGGTTTACAACCTCTTCACGGGAAAGATTTACTAAAATACGCACGTTTTCGCCATGATACTGAAAGTGACTTTGGCCGTGTGAAACGACAACAAGAAGTACTCCAGGCATTGAAACAAACCCTTACTGATAACGTTCACTCTATAGATGGCGTACTAAATTTACCGATAATGGCACACGAACTCTCTCCATATATAGAAACGAATTTAAATATAAGAGCGCTATTTACACTTGGAAATAGTATTTTTTCTAAGCCTATTGATAAAATGGAAACAATGCGAATTCCCATTGATAAAGCATATGAATCGGCTCTTACCAAACATGCTGGTTCCGTCTTAAAAATAAATCAAGAAACAAATAAAGAAGCTATTCAAAACTTTTTTAATGTCACAAAAGTCGTAAATCGCCCTTAAAAACAAGGTTTATACACCTTGTTTTTTTATTCCCAAGTTTTCTTCTTATAAAACTTACCTTGATAAAAATATTTTCTCTTTATTTTCTTGTCCTCTTCATACTATAATTTAGTATGTAACTATTATAAGAGAGGTAAAAACATGAAACGTGAGAAAAAACAAGAATATGCTTTGTTTACCGCTTGGGGAGCTTCGTTTATCGCTACACTTGGAAGCCTATATTTTTCCGAGATCATGAAATTTGAGCCTTGTGTACTTTGTTGGTATCAACGCATCTTTATGTATCCATTTGTTTTATGGCTCGGTATTGCAGTTGTAAAAAAAGACTACCACATTGCTACATATTCTTTACCAATTGCAAGTATCGGTGCCTGTATTTCGCTCTATCATTATGCGATTCAAAAAGTTCCCGCATTCTCAGAGGCAGGAGCTGCTTGCGGACGTGTACCTTGTACGGGAGAATACATAAACTGGTTTGGATTCGTCACAATCCCGTTTTTAGCACTTATCGGATTTATCACGATTGCAATTTGCAGCTTTATTGTAATCAAAAACAAATAGGGGGCTGAAATTATGAAAAAAATGCTTATCTTCGGCGGTATCATTATCGTCTTATTTGCAGCTATTGCCGCTGTCACACAAATGGAAAGTGGCAGTAAAGAAAAACAAGAAAAAAATTACTACACAAATAAAACTACTTCTTCAGACATCCGTAAAAATAACGAAGAAAAAAAAGAACAAACCGTTTACTTCTATCAAACAGGTTGTCACTATTGTGAGAAAGTCTCACCTATCGTTGTTCCAATGGCTAAAGACATGAATATTGATATGAAAGTAATTAATATTTTTAATGATGAAAAAGCTTGGGATGATTATAAAATTGAAGGAACACCAACAATTATTCATTTTAAAGATGGACAAGAAGTAAATCGTATTAAAGGTGAGCAACCAAAAGATGCTTTTGAACAATGGTTTAAAGAAAACAAAAAATAAGAAGAAAAGGAAACTCCTTCTATACATGAAAGCTGTGTAAAATCCCACACTAATGTATAAGGAGGGGATTTTATGCCAGAGGTACGCTGTTCTGTGTCCAATTGTTCATTTTGGGGACAAGGGAACTTTTGTCAAGCGAATTCAATCTTTGTCCAGCCTGATGATCAAAACACGAATCAATCAAATGAGTCTTATACAAACTCGGCCTTAACAGGTGAAACACTTGAAAGCTCTGCGTCAACAAGCGTTGAAACATGCTGCCAAACATTTAGACCGAAATATTAACACGCAAATCTCCATCTCCTTTGAGGTGGGGATTTTTCCTTCATAATATGTATCTCTAGGTGTAGGAGCATACGATGAATCATATGCCCCTACATCATAGCAAATCCATATTTCCAAGTATCATGCATCAAGATCATATACACAATCAATATAAAAACGCTTCCAAACATGGTTATCCTGCGGTATATTCCAGGTTCCCCTTCTCTCGCTTCAACAAAGGACCAAATAAAACCAATTAAAAGCACTAAATCAATAAAAGTAATGTAAAAATCAAACATAAATGATACATACAAATAAATAATAAATAAACAATTCGTCAATAAAAAGATTTTAAATGCAAACTGGCTATTCCCTTTCCCCATAACACGCCCGCCCCCAATCTGTACTGTATTATATTCACAAGAACATAATAGTTGCGATTGTATCAACTAATAGAGCCTCTTTAATTTTCCAACGCATACATCGCGGCTATGAAAACGAATAGAGATTCCACTCATTTTCTCGATTTGTTTTAAACACAGCAGGGGGTGGGGCGAAAAAAGCACTGACCGCTTCTCCCCTCTCTATCCTCCAAAGCGGACGGGTTTTATATTGATATAACAAATAAGCTATCGTCTATTTACGATAGCTTTTACGGTACATTATACTTTCGCTTATATATATTACTTAAAATGGAATAAGGCACTTGATCATAACGAACTTTTTCACCTGTTTCATCCAAAATATACAAATTATTACCTATATAATAGTTTCCATTCTTCCCTCGAGAATAAACGGCGTATCGTTCATTCGGCAATACCGTTTTTACTTTCGTAAATTGACCGTTTGGTTCTTGCCAATATATATGCATACGATCCACAAGTGTTAATGTTCCAATTTGTTCTTCTTCTATTATACGTCCATTCCAACTTATAACACGATATCCTAGCTTATGCGCTGCATATTCTGGAGATGTGTAAAACCGAGAAATAATTACTTTTGTCTGTAACGATACCCGATCGTATAACCATTGTATATCTCGATCGTGCATACGAATGCAACCATTTGATTCCCTTCCTCCAATCGTCCCTTCTCGATTTGTACCATGAATTGCATACTCTTTTTCGTTTAAACCGAGCCATCTTGTTCCAAGCGGATTATTCGGCGCACCACCTGGAATATTTTTACGATGATATTCTTTATTTTTATATTTATTAATGATACAAAATGTACCTTCAGGAGTTGGTGTATTACGCCTTCCAGTTGTAACAGGAAACGTTCTTACATAGTTTCCATTTTCAAAAAAAGATAATTGATTTGTCGTAAGATTAATAAGTATTAAATGGTCGCTACTGGCAAAAGTACTGATTGGTAGACAGAAAAAGAGTATTACAACGAAACATACTTTTTTCATTCATATCCCCCCAAGCATCCCCTTTAAAATTGCCCATAATATATGATGGTACAATTAGCTTTTACTATGAGTTCTATTCTTATGAATGAAAATATAAAGCTCTCCCCCCTTATTTTTATCCATTCACAATCACCCCACCATTTATGTGAATCATTTGCCCAGTAACATATGTGGAGTCCTCTGAAGCTAAGTATACATAAGCAGGGGCTAATTCATATGGTTGTCCTGGCCTTTTCATCGGTACATTACTTCCAAATTCCGATACCTTCTTCTTATCGAAACTCGCTGGAATAAGCGGTGTCCAAATCGGGCCTGGCGCAACACCATTTACACGAATTCCTTTTTGAACTAAAGATTTTGCAAGTGAACGTGTAAAAGCCACAATCGCTCCTTTTGTTGCCGAATAATCAATGAGCTGTTCATTCCCTTCATACGCAACGATTGAAGCTGTATTTATAATCACATCTCCCTGCTTTAAATATGCAAGTGCTGCTTTAGTAACGTGAAAATAAGAAAAAATGTTAATACGAAATGTTTTTTCAAGTTGCTGCGCCGTAATGTATTCTAAACTTTGCTGTGGATATTGCTGCGCAACATTATTCACAACAATATTCAGACCATCCAGTTTCGAGGCTGCTTCCTTTACAACTTGCTGACAATGTTGTTCATCGCTTAAATCTCCTGGAAGCAATATGCATTTCACTCCTTGCTCCTCAATAATTCTTTTTGTCTCATTTGCATCTTCCGTTTCATCTAAATAAGCAATAGCGATATTTGCCCCTTCTTTTGCAAACGCAATCGATACCGCCCTTCCAATTCCACTGTCTCCCCCTGTAATAAGTACATTTTTCCCTTTTAACTTTGCACTTCCACGATAATTAGGGTCTTCGTACTTTGGAAGAGGATTCATCATCGATTCAATTCCTGGTTGCCTATTTTGATGTTGTGGTGGTAACGTTAAAAACTTTTTCTGCTCAGACATACGTATTTCAGCTCCTTTTCATTTCTCTTTCTTATGATGTACACAATGCTGAAAAGTACTTATACATGAAAAGCCGAAACATAAAAGTGTTGGTTTGATTAACATTCGAAATTAAGACATAAAATATGGATTGTTATAAACTTTTTTTACGAAACTCTTGCATTACACTTAAAAAACGAATATTATATATAACTGTTGTGACAATCATTCGTAAACAGAAAGGATGTTTATATGTTTAACCTTTCAAAACATAAAACTTCTATTAAAACAGAAATTATGGCTGGTATTATTACCTTCTTAACAATGGCATATATTATCGTCGTAAACCCAGTCATCCTTGGTGATGCAGGTGTTCCATTTGAACAAGCATTTACAGCGACAATTATTGCTGCTGTTGTCGGAACATTATGTATGGCATTCTTTGCAAATTTACCAATTGCAGTTGCACCAGGGATGGGATTAAATGCTTACTTTGCTTACTCAGTTGTAAAAACTCATGAAGGTATGACATTTGCAATTGCTTTCTCTGCTGTATTCGTAGCAGGTATGATTTTAATTTTGCTATCATTAACTTCTTTCCGTACAAAATTAATGGAAGCTATTCCTGAAAACTTAAAGCATGCCATTACAGCTGGTATCGGTTTATTTATCGCATTTATCGGCTTACGTCTAACAGGGATTGTTACGAAACACCCTTCGAATCTAGTTGGGCTTGGAGATCTTCATTCTCCGCCTGTTTTACTTGCATTAGCTGGACTTGCGATTACGTTAGTACTGATGTCTTTAAACGTGAACGGTGCATTATTTATCGGGATGTTATTAACAGGAATTATCGCTTACTTTACTGGACAATTAACGTTTTCAAACGGCGTTACCTCCCTGCCTGGTTTACCAGAAGGCGTAATTGTTTCTAATCCAATTACAGCAGTGTCTGATGTCATTCACTACGGATTATACGGCGTTGTCTTCTCACTCTTCCTTGTAACATTATTCGATACAACAGGTACACTACTTGGAGTTGCACAGCAAGGCGGCCTTATGAAAGATGGCAAGCTTCCAAATTCCGGACGTGCTCTTCTTTCCGACTCTATTTCAGCAACGATTGGTTCTATGTTCGGGACAACACCAACAACTGCTTATATTGAATCTTCTGCTGGTGTTGCGGCTGGTGGTCGTACAGGCTTAACAACATTAACTGTTGCGGTATTATTTGCAGTAACTGCATTCTTCGGACCACTTGTTGGTGCGGTATCTGGCGTTTCCGCTATTACAGCTCCATCATTAATTATTGTTGGTAGCTTAATGATGGGCGCAGTTCGTCACATTGATTGGGATGCATTTGATGAAGCTTTCCCAGCATTTTTAGTCATTTTAAGCATGCCACTTACATCAAGTATCGCAACAGGTATCGCGCTTGGATTCATCTCATATCCACTTATGAAAATGGCAAAAGGACAATTCCGTGCTGTTCATCCGCTTGTATACGTGTTTGGTATTTTGTTTGCTTATCAGTTGGTTTTCATACCACATTAATAAAAAAGCCTTGTTTCACAAAAGTTGTGAAACAAGGCTTTTTCTAATATTCCTTATTCATTTGTAATTCTTTACTATACTTCTGAATCAAAAACGAAGAAATAAACATCACCAGTCCCGCGCTAAAACCAATTAGTTGATCTAATAAAACTTCATCATGAATCATAAAGCGTAATAGAAATACTCCACCAAAAATAATCATTGCCAAATATCCAGTATACCGAAGTCCTTTATATACATTGTCCATATGGATCATTCCTTTAAATAATATATCCATATTATACCACATATTGAACCGTAATAGATTTTATATTCAATCTATTTCAAAAAACCAAAACCTCTTGAAGAGGTTTCACATCTATTAACTTTGTAAAAACGCCTGTAAATCAGCAAATTGTCTCTCTGCATCTTTATATCCTTGTTCATATAAATTTTGCAGTTTTTTTTGGTCTTTTTCCATTCGATCCACTTGAAGTGGTACTTCTGGACGAATGACAAATAGATTGCCAGCTAGCTCTTCTTTCTCAATATAATGAAGTGTCTCATTGTATACTTCATAACGAAATAGCATCGTATTGACAAGATTAGGATATTTCTTATAAGCCTTTGCTGCAATCCATCCAAATTTTGATTTTTTCTTAGAATATCCATGATTTCTCGTTAAAATAACAACTGATTTTTCACAGCCATCTTTTTGTGCTTTACGAACTGGAATTGGATCAGAAATTCCGCCATCCAATAATTGTTTACCACGGTAATTTACAACTGGTGCGATAAATGGCAATGAGCTAGAAGCCTGTAATAACGTCAATGCCTCTTCATTCGTACCTTCCTTTTCAAAGTAAACGGGCTCTCCAGTTTCACAATCTGTCGTTCCTACAAGAAAACGTCCTGGACTATTAAAATATATGTCAAAATCAAATGGGACATGCTTTTCTGGAATTTCACGAAAAATGAAATCCATATCAAATAATTGACGTTTTTTCCATAGATTCTTGTATGATAAATATCTCGGATGTGTTGCATAATCAATATTCACTGTTTTATTTCGATTTCTTTGTCTTGAAAGATACGACGCCGCATGGCACGCTCCTGCTGAAACACCAATAACATATGGAAAATATAAATCCTGTTCCATAAAGTATTCCAGTATTCCACCCGTATATACGCCGCGCATACCGCCGCCTTCTAATACTAAACCCGTATTTTCAAGCATTGTTTCCTCTCCTCTTGATACATATACTCTTTAACTATTCACATCGTTAAGTATCTCTTTCTATTATATATGAGTCTTTACAAAATCCATATTCAGAAGGCTTAATGCGAGCAAAAATTATTTCTCTACTTTTCTAAATGCGCTCCGACATCCTTTACAAATCTTTGAATCAATGATAATTCCGCTTCTGTATACTGATTCAAAAGGAGCAACAACTTCTCCTCAGCTTGTTGATGAAGTGTCTCATGTGCTATATAAATTTCATTCCCTTTATCTGTTAAACGGAAAAATATTTCTTTTTGATTATCTAGCATTTTCATCTTTTCAACAAATTGTTTATTAAACAGTTTTGTACAAATTTTAGAAATTGCTCCCTTTGTCATTCCCATATCTTCCGTAATCGCTGTCACATTCATTAAAGCTTTTGTTCCTATGCATTGGATTACGTGTAGTTCTGATAGAGACATACCGCTTACACCTGTCTCACGAAGAAAACGCTCATCATTTTCCCTCATATGCTCTTCTTTTTTATGAACAAGTGTACGAATATCCGAAAGTATTTCTATCTGCCTTAATGTACGGTCCAAATCAAATCCCCTCCATAATACTTTTTAAGTTTCCATAGAAACAATTTAAACTATACACCATTTTAAAATCATTTTTTTATCTTTACAAGTAAGAAAATAATGTTAAAATTATTTTAGTTTCCAAGGAAACTAAAATAAGGAGGTTTTACTATGAAACATTCATTATCTTCATCTAAATTAAAATCCATTTTATACATTGTTTGCATGAGTGCTCTATTAGGATCTTTCGCACAAAATATTTACACCCCTATCTTACCAATGATTCAAAATTCCTTTCACACCTCTCTTTATCATGCAAATGTAACTGTTTCAATTTTCACTTTTGTCCTTGCCATTATGCAGCTTATTTACGGACCATTCATTGATACAAAAGGTCGAAAATATATTTTGATCCCCAGCCTATTCATCAGTATAATCGGTGCCATTGGCTGTGCTTTCACAACAAATATTTACATATTTCTTATTTTCAGAGCCGTTCAAGCATTAGGGATAGCTGCCATTCCTATTGTAGCTGCCACTATTATCGGCGACTTATTTGAAGGGAAAGAACGCGGCAAAGCGATGAGTCTTTATCAAATGATACTTGCCCTCGCTCCTGCTGTAGGTCCTCTCATAGGTGGCTATCTTGGAAACATAAATGGTCACGTATCTATTTTCCTATTCTTATCTACAATTGGTGTATTCCTTTTAATTGCCAATATGACATTGCTACCAGAAACAAAACCCGCTATACCTAAAACGGCTAAAAAAGCAAATCATTATTGGAGTATTTTAAGAAATAATACTGGATTTTCTATCACGGTTATTGGCTTTATGCAGTTTTGTATTTATTTTTGTTTCCTCGTTTTTTTACCTAGCATACTCACAAATTTATTTCATCAAAATACAGGTGAAATTGGACTTATGTTTGTACCAATGTCCTTATTTATTATGCTAGGAAGTTATTGCTACAAGTTTTTACAAATATTACTCTCAACAAAACAGGCTTTACTTATTACTAGTTTTTTTAATATCGCATGCGTTATTCTATTCTCTTTCATATATCATATGAGTATACCAATGCTTATCGCGGCTACATCCCTATACGGTTTTAGCATGGGATTATCTATGCCAACTCATACAACTTTATTAACAGAAGAATTTATAGAAGAACGAGCAACTGCCATTGGAATCTATAACTTCATTCGTTATATTGGCATGGGTACAGGACCAATTGTAGGTGGTTTTCTATTATTTAATCAAAATTACTTTTGGATTTTCTTTACAGTGGCAATTCTTTTTCTAATCGTGGTGTTATATGCGATAAACAAGCTAGCTCCTCATCCTGCAAGAAACGCAGAAACTCAAAAGGCTAAATAACAGGCAAAAAAAGAATGTCTAAAAACAGCTCTTCAACTGCATTTAGACATTCTCTCTTATATGTAGTCTTGGAATACAGTTTGATTAAAAACACCTCACAAACTCTTATTTTAAAGTACATAAGAAGAATTCATTTTGAAAAAGTTGATCAAAATGAATTCTTCTTCAGATGATTTTATCCAAGATGATAATTTTTAATCGATGAATTATTAATTAGTAATAGCGGTGTCCTTCAGTAGACATGGCAATTGCTTTTGTTTCATGAACTGTACCATATGGATGCTCTGGCGGCGCATAAATAGCGTAAATTTTAAGTGGTATATTACCCATATTGGTTACATTGTGCCATGTTCCAGCAGGTATCATAATCGCATAACCATCATAGGCCATTTCTTGAAAATCTAATTTATCTTTGCTATCACCCATTTGAACAAGTCCCTGTCCTTCTTCAATACGTATGAATTGATCAGTTGTCGGGTGAACCTCTAAACCTATGTCATCTCCAACATTAATACTCATCAGCGTCACTTGCAAATTTTTCCCTGTCCATAAAGCGGTGCGGTAGGTATTGTTTTGCTTAGTAGCTTGGTCAATATTTACTACAAATGGCTTTGGTCCATAATCTGTTAATCTGTTGCTTCTGTAATAAGGATTCCAATTATAAATCCAATTGTTGTTACTCCAGTTTCTATACATTGGATTTTGCCATTGATAGTGATACCATGATTTATGGTACATATTCATGCTCCTTTCATGATTTCATTTATCTTTTATCCTATTCCATTTCCTAATTATGGGGATGCAAAATGGGGGAAATGGGCGTAATACATTATCAAACTTTATTTCAAAGAAACACTTTATCCTCTCTGATCAGCCACAATATGAATATCAATATGCTTCGTTTCCCTCATAATTTCATTGACAATTGATCCTTTTCGAATTTCTTCCCATCTTGTTCTTGCTGATTGGCCAAGTAAAATTTGTGTGACTTGCAATCGTTTCGCTACTTCAATAATGACATCTGCAGGCTTTCTTCCTTTCGCTTCTTCTAACAAGAAAGTAGCATGAAATTGATTCGTCAACGACTTCCACTCATCAATTGTTTGCTTTTTACTTGCCGATAAGGATTCTATATTTTCTCTTTCAACGTTGAATACATATAATTCAGCGTTTAATCGATCTGCCATACGCCAACCACGCCGTATTAATTTCTCTGCTGTTGAGCTATATTGCACACAAACGAGGATTTTTTCTTTTACACCTATTGGCTCTGTCACCGACTGACTCATTTTATCGTCCATATCGTCTGCAACTTCACGAAGAGATAACTCTCGTAAAGCTCCTAAATTATTAACTGTAAAAAAATTTTGCAAGCTTTGCTGAATTTTTTCTTCTTTATATATCTTTCCATCTATCAATCGTTTTCTCAAAACTTCAGGGGTCACATCAACAAGTTGAATCTCATTTGCTTTTTGTAAAATAAAATCAGGAATACGCTCTCGTACTTTTACATTCGTTATCTGCTCCACAATATCATGAACACTCTCTAAATGTTGAATATTAAAGGCTGATAATACTGATATTCCTGCCTCCAATAGCTCTTCTACATCCATATAACGCTTTTTATGTTTTGATCCAGGTATATTACTATGTGCCAATTCATCTACAACAACAACTTGGGGTGCTCGTTTTATAATCTTATCTACATCAAGCTCATAAAATATCCTCCCTTTATAACTCATTTCTTTTAAAGGGATTTTCTCTAAATCTGAAATTGCTTCTTCTGTCTCTTTTCTTCCATGTGTTTCAATTAAACCTATTACAATATCAATCCCCTCTTTTTTCATCTCTTGTGCATCAAACAACATTTTATAGCTTTTTCCTACTCCTGGAGCAGCACCTACATACAGCTTTAATTTCCCGCGATTTTGCTCTCGAATATACGCTAAATACTCCTCTGGCGTTCGTCTTTGAAATGTTGGTTTATAATCATCTGCATACATTACGCGCACAACCTTTCCTAGTAAACAGCAATACCCCAATCGATTAGATTGAGGTAGCAACGGTACTATTTCATTATTTTCTGTAACTCCAAATTTAGTTTCAAGACGTTTACACGATCCTCTCCAAATAAACCTAGTGCAGCGCCTTCTGTTTGATCTTTAATTAATTGATTCAGCTTTTCTTTCGTAATATTCGTTAATTTTGAAATACGATCAACCTGTACGTAAGCTGCCTCTGGGCTAATATCAGGGTCTAATCCAGAACCTGAATTTGTCACTAAATCCATCGGTACTTCTGTAACTGGAACAGCCCCATTTTTCTCCTTCCAATCCGCTACACTTTTTTCTACACGTTTTACTAAATCAGGATTAGATGGTGCATAGTTATTTGATCCTGATGCTTCTGCTTTATATTCTATACTAGAGACACGCCCATGAAAATAACGCGGGTCTGTAAAGTTTTGACCAATTAATTTTGAACCAATCACTTCATTTTTCTCATTATATATAAGACTTCCATCTGCATTATCCTTCATCACTGCTTGTGCAATTCCAGTTACCAGTAGCGGATATAAAAGCCCACATAGAACAAGAAATGTAAAGGTAACACGAATGACCGGTGAAAGTATACTTTGTTTTTTAGCCATCTTCTTTTCCCCTCTTCCTTATATAAACAGCCCTACAATTAGATCAATCACTTTAATCCCAATGAAAGGAACAATTACTCCCCCAAGCCCATAAATCAATAAATTGCGACCAAGTAATGCATTAGAACTCATCGGTTTATACGCAATCCCCTTCATTGCCAAAGGAATGAGCAGTGGAATGATAATTGCGTTAAAGATTAATGCTGATAAAATGGCTGAAAGCGGTGAAGTTAATTTCATTATGTTCAGTGCTTCCATTTGTGGAATTGCTAATGTGAACATCGCTGGGATAATCGCAAAATATTTTGCTATATCGTTCGCGATACTAAATGTTGTTAATGCACCACGCGTCATTAATAGCTGTTTCCCAATCCCTACAACCTCAATAATTTTTGTTGGGTTGGAATCTAGGTCAATCATATTCGCCGCTTCTTTCGCAGCTGTCGTTCCACTATTCATCGCTAATCCAACATCAGCTTGTGCTAGCGCTGGCGCGTCATTCGTACCATCACCTGTCATTGCCACAAGTTTTCCTTTATCTTGTTCTGCTTTAATAACTGCAATTTTATCTTCTGGCTTACATTCCGCAACAAATTCATCTACTCCTGCTTCTTTCGCAATTGTTGCTGCTGTTAATGGATTATCACCTGTACACATCACTGTTTTGATCCCCATTTGGCGAAGCTGTTCAAAGCGTTCACGCATACCAGGTTTTACAGTATCTTTTAAATAGATCAATCCATAAATGCGACTATCCACTGCAACTACAAGTGGCGTTCCACCTTCTTTTGAAATGAAATCTGCTTTTTGATTCAAATCTTTTGGAATCGTACCACCTTGTGCCTGCACCCACTCAATAACTGCATTAACTGCTCCTTTTCTTACTTTTGTCCCGTCAGGTAAGTCCACACCACTCATTCTTGTTTCTGCTTTAAATGGAACAAATTCACCTTGTTCTGCAAGCTCACTGTTGTATGATAAAGCTTTTGATTTTACATATTCAATTACAGAGCGACCTTCTGGTGTTTCATCTAACACCGATCCGAGTGCAGCCCATTTTCCCAATTGTTCGATCGTTTCATTTCCTACTGGGAGTAATGTATGTGCCATCCGATTCCCAAACGTGATCGTACCTGTTTTATCTAGAATAATTGTGTTAATATCTCCTGCAGCTTCTACCGCTTTCCCTGACATTGCTAACACGTTAAATTTCGTTACTCGGTCCATACCGGCAATCCCGATAGCTGATAATAAACCACCAATTGTTGTTGGAATTAAACAAACAAGTAGTGCAACAAGTACGGCTGTATCAATCTTAAACCCTAAATAATTTGTAAAAATCGGTAGTGTTACAACTACAATTAAGAAAATAAGAGTTAAACTTGTCAGTACTGTATTCAGAGCTATCTCATTCGGTGTTTTTTGGCGAGCAGCCCCCTCTACTAACGAAATCATTTTATCTATAAACGACTCACCTGGATTACTTGTAATTGAAATCGTAATTTCATCACTAACAACCATTGTACCGCCTGTTACTGAACAAAAGTCTCCACCTGCTTCTTTAATAACAGGAGCGGATTCCCCCGTAATAGCAGATTCATCAACTGACGCTAACCCTTTAATAACCTCGCCATCACTCGGGATCATTTCCCCTTGTTTTACAATTACAACGTCACCTTTTCTCAGTTCAGTCGCTGATACTTGAACGATTTTCCCATTTTCTTTTACGACGTTTGCAAATACATCTTTCTTCGATTGCTTTAGAGAATCAGCCTGTGCTTTCCCACGTCCTTCTGCTAATGCTTCTGCAAAGTTAGCAAATAAAACTGTAAATAATAGAATGAAAGAAACTGTTATATTAAACCATCCTGGTATACTACTAGAACCATTCGGAAGAAAGGATAAAATCAAAGTGATTATAAATCCAATTTCCACAACGAACATAATAGGGTTCTTTACCATTACTTTCGGATTCAATTTCGCAACAGATTGCTTCATCGCATGTTTCACAATATCACGATCCATTGTTTTCGCTTGTCTAACCTCATCTTCTACAACATGTACCCGTGATTGATTCACTTGTTTTTCTTTTACCACTACAGGTCTCATCATTTACCCTCCATTACTTCAATGTAAGAAATTCTGCAATTGGACCTAATACTAACATTGGGAAGAACGTTAACGCACCGACAATTACAATTGTCCCAATGAAAATTCCACCAAATAAACTATTATCTGTTCGGAATGTTCCGACTGTTTCCGGCACTATCGTTTTCTCTTTCAATGAAGCTGCAACAGCTAACATTGTAATTAAGCTGAAATAGCGTCCTAAAAACATAACTAAACCAGTAGTAATATTCCAAAACGGTGTATTATCTGCTAAGCCTTCAAATCCAGATCCGTTATTCGCAGCAGAAGATGTGTACTCATATACAACTTGCGTTAAACCGTGGAAACCTGAATGGGAAATTGCATCTGTTCCTAGATTTGTTGAAAGTGCTAAAGCCGAAAATCCTAAAATAAGCAATGGATGAAATAATATCGTTACTGCAATTAATTTCATTTCCTTACCTTCAATTTTCTTACCTAGAAATTCTGGCGTCCGTCCAACCATCAATCCAGATATAAAAACAGCAATAATTGCGTACATAATGATATTAACGAAACCTGCCCCGACGCCGCCAAATACTGTATTTAACATCATATTTACAAGTGGTACCAATCCACCAATTGGTGTTAACGTGTCATGCATCGTATTAACTGCACCTGTTTCCGCTGCTGTTGTTACAGTTGCATACAGTGAAGAAAAAACTGTTCCAAATCGTACTTCTTTGCCTTCTGTACTTCCTTGTACATGTTCTATACCCATTTGATTTAATGCTGGATTTCCGTGTAATTCTGATGAAACAATAGTTCCAAATCCAATTAAAAACACCATAAATAAAGAAACGAAAAGGATACGTCCTTGTTTTTTATTCCCAACCATTCTTCCATACGTAAATGGTAAAGCTGTTGGCAATAACATCATGAGCATCATTTGTAAAATGTTACTGATTTGTCCTGGGTTTTCAAATGGATGCGTGGAGTTGGCCCCGAAGAATCCACCACCATTATTACCAAGTTCCTTAATGGAAACAAATGAAGCTACAGGCCCACGTAAAATATTTTGTTTCACGCCTTCAATCGTGTGTGCTGTAACCGCTCCGTCTAAAGTTTGCGGTACACCAAGCACAACAAAAATCAGCGCTGCCACAAATGCAATTGGAAGGAAGACCCTTGTTAGAGCTCTTGTAAAGTCTACGAAAAAATTGCCAAGTTCCTTACCTGCTAATCCTCTTATAAAAGCCATTACAAGCGCTAATGTTGTTGCCGGTGCAGCAAACATTAAAAATGTAATTCCGATTAATTGTGATAAATAAGATAATCCATTTTCACCGCTATAATGCTGCAAGTTTGTATCTGCCATAAAGCTGATTGCTGTATTAAAAGCAAGCGTTGGCTCCATGCCTTCAATATGTGCTGGGTTTAACGGTAATACACCTTGTAACCTGAAAATGAAATATACGACAACAATCATAAAACCGTTAAGTGCAACTAATGATAATGCATACTGTTTCCAAGTTTGATTGTAATGCTTAACACCCGTAACTTTGAAAATAAGCTTTTCAAAAGGTCCAAATACTTTATCTAGTTTTCTACTACCTTGAAAAGCTTTTTCTAAATAAATCCCCGTTGGCTTTGCTACAAGAATAAATAATAGCATTGTGATGACAACTGCAATCCAAATCATAATGAATGATTCCCCCTAATTAAAACTTTTCCGGATTTAATAGCGCATAAACTAAATACACAGTAATCGCTGCGACAATAACTGATAAGGCAATCATCATGATTGCTTCCCTTCTTTCACAACTTTATCTGACCAGCTTGCAAGCCCTATCATAGATGCTACTAATACAACAAAGATTCCGATCATCACTACATCTAGCATTCCAATCCCTCATTTCAAAATGTTAAATTTTACCATTTAACCATCAAAAAAAGAACACTGAGGCTCTACTCAGTGTTCAAAAATGAACAACACAAAAGTAAACCTCCTCTCCAAACGCTTACGAGGTTAGCTGTCGGATTCGGGCCTAAAGAGTAGCCCTACTTTCTTAATGAAAGATTCACCCCAAGTGACAATGCACAAAATTGGTTCCCCCGCTCCAAATACTTGGACTCAGCGATATCAGGTTGTTTTTGGAAATTTTTATAAACAATTTATGAATGTAAATATACTCCTCTATATTTAACTTGTAAAGAGGAGTATTTCCTAAAATAAGAAAAAATTCAATTATTTAAACGCTTACATTGGTTAATATTAATATTTTATCACCTGTTTCCTTGTCTTTTCTTTCTTTTTCATGAAAATAATCTTTTAAATATGAAAGAAAAAGAGCGAATTCATATAAGTGCCTAGCTTATTGCACTTAATCATTCGCTCTTTTTCATTCAAAATTTACCCTCTTCGCAAAAATGCACGTAAACTTCTTCCTCGAATATAAACTTGTGACAGTTCTACACGTACCTGCTCATATTCGATAATATCCGTTTCCAAATACAAACTCTCTTCTGATGGCAATATCATATATGGGTTTGGAAAACTAAGATCTAGCGCAGCCAATTCTTGAACTCGCTCTACTGATACCGCCCAACGATGTGCTATATCTCCAAGTAATAACACCTTCATCTTCGCTTCCTCCGCCCTATTCAAAAAATAAAAAAGAAATATTATCACAGTTCGTAAACACTACAAATTTAGCTCCAATTGTTTGATAGAGCCTAACTGGATAGCTTTTATTTCTTGTGACAACTGTAATAGGCGCTTGAAAAAAAAAGCGAATCCGTTCAGTGAAAAAGCTAACTGTTGGAAGTTCATCTCCTAGCAAGATTACTTTTTTGATTCCGCTACAAATGCTCGTTATATTTAGTTCCTTATCACAGCAATACGTTGATTCAAATCCACATGCTCGTACTTCATCTGCTACATGTTCATCTACTGTAAAAATAATCATATCACTTTGAAAAGGTACTAATTCTCGCAAACTATTTACCTTTTCCTCTTCTCCTACACAAATGAGTGTTAATTCTTTTTCCTCATCCATGCATTTCATCCCCCTTAGTATAAAAGAATTCCAATATAGTAATTTAATATTCTTTTACACTAATCAGATCGGTGAAGCGATGTGTCCATCCGTGCACCATCCCCTCTCAACACGCTTACGAAGTTAGCTGTCGGATTCGGACTTTGAGAGTAGCCCTACTTTCACCATGAAAGATTCACCCCTAGTGCTTATGCACAGTTTGGTTCCCCCGCTCCATTATCCGGACTCAGCGTTACAAAAAATAGATTCTGGCTGATATAATACTCCTAAATATGGAAAAAGTAAACAATAAAAAAAGCCAGTTATACAACTGGCTTCCTCATCAAATTTCGAATGTTTATGCATGAGTTTCTTGACGTTTATATGCAAAGTGATTCGTTGGTCCATGACCGCTTCCAATATTTAATCGCTCTTCAATTGCTATACTAATAAATTGTTTCGCTTCCCATACTGCTTCTTCCATTGTATATCCTTTTGCAAGCCCTGCCGTCACAGCAGATGCAAATGTACAACCGCTACCATGTGTTTGTTTAGAATCAATTCGTTCGCTTTTAAATTCAATAAACCGCTCACCATCAAATAATAAATCAATCACTTCGCTACCTTGATAATCCGCATGCCCGCCTTTCATAAGAACATATTTCGCACCTAGTCTATGCAATTCTTTTGCAGCTTCTTTACTGTCTTGGGTGTTGTGAATTTCCATCTCTGTTAATACCTCTGCTTCCGGCACATTCGGAGTGACAACTGTAGCAATGGGCAATAAATATTCCTTTAATGCTTGCACAGCTTCCTGTTGTAACAATGATGCTCCACCTTTTGCAATCATCACAGGATCTAGTACAATATTATTCCAGCCAAACTTTTTAATATTTTCTGCAACAACTTTGATAATTTCACTACTAAATAGCATACCAAGCTTAACAGCATCTGGTGTTAAATCTGCACCAATTGAATTTAATTGCTCTCGGATCCCTTCGGTTGCAACCGGATATACCCCGTGCACGCCGAGCGTGTTTTGAGCTGTAATAGCAGTAATCACTGTCATTCCATATACACCAAGCTCCTGAAATGTTTTTAAATCTGCTTGAATCCCAGCACCGCCGCCACTATCAGATCCAGCAATTGTTAATGCTTTATTCACTTTCATCTCACTCACCCTTTTTCTATCCAAAATAACGATGATAAATTGTTTTTGCTTCTACCATATCTTTCGTTCCATGTACGAGAACACGGCCGTCTTGAAACGCAACCAGTCTCTTCCCTTCAACTGAAAATGACAATAAATATGGATTCACCATTAAATCTGCTACGCGATCACGTAATAGCTCTTTATATCGCTCAAAATCTAGTTGTTCTTTATAAGGCGGTCTAATTTGAACCGTATTTCTCCCACATAAAACTGCAGTTTTCGATGTATTCTCTTTATTTAAATATGGATAGAGCGCTTCCTTACTACATGATGGACAATTATGTTTTCGAAGTTTTTGCACCTTCATACATGAATATTCGTTTTTCCATACATCAAACGATACAAGCCCATCCCGAAGCGATTCATAATCTTCTACTAAAATTTTCAGAGTTTCTGTAACTTGATGAGAAACAACGAGAGATACAGCAGGTGAAATGATACCTACTGTATCACATGTTGCTCCGCCAAGCGGAATAGATTGTAGTAAACAAGATAGACATGGCGTTTTTCCTGGTAAAATCGTATAAGAAAGGCCATAACTTCCTACACACGCTCCATAAATCCATGGAATAGAATATTTTTGCGATATATCATTAACAATAAAACGTGTTTCAAAATTATCAGTCGCATCAATCATTACATCGACATTTGCAACAAGTTCTTCTAATTCTGCTGCTGTTACATCTTGAACAAAAGCTTCTACAGTTACATTGCTATTAATCTCTTGCAAGCGCCTTTGTGCTGCTATAGCCTTCGGAAGATTATTTTTCACATCCTCCTCACAATACAGCTGCTGACGTTGTAAATTGCTCCAATCAATATAATCGCGATCCACAATCGTCACATGGCCAACACCAGCCCTTACAAGCATCTCTGCGTTCGCACTACCAAGTGCTCCCGCGCCGATAATTAATACATGTTTTTCTCCTATCTTCTGTTGCCCTTTTTCTCCAATTGGAGAAAATAACTCTTGGCGAGAATATCGATTATTCAACTACGCTCATTCCTTCTAACGGGCTACTTGCTGTTGCGCAACGTTTACGTGCAATACGTCCTGCTTCAAACCCTAAACGTCCTGCATGAATACCTAGCTTCATTGCTTCTGCCATTTTAATAGGATCTTTCGCGCCAGATACAGCTGTATTTAATAGCACGCCATCCGCTCCTAATTCCATCGCAAATGCTGCATCAGCTGGGCTCCCTACACCAGCATCCACAATAACCGGTACTTTTGCTTGTTCAATAATAAAACTTAAGTTTAATGGATTTACAATTCCAAGTCCTGAACCAATTGGTGATGCACCAGGCATAATCGCATGAACGCCAAGTTCTTGTAATTTACGTGCTAATACAACATCATCAGATGTATAAGGAAGAACAATAAATCCTTCTTCTAACAACATTTCAGATGCTTTTAAAGTCTCCACTGGATCTGGTAATAACGTTCTATCATCACCAATCACCTCTACTTTTACCATGTCACAGAGCCCTGAAGCTTTTGCTAATTTCGCAATCCGAACTGCTTCCTCAGCATTTTTTGCCCCTGCTGTATTTGGAAGTAATGTATACTTTTTCACATCAATTTTTTCTAATAAATTGGGTTGCTGTGCATCAAATATATCCATACGACGTACCGCAAATGTTAAAATCTCTGCCTCTGATACTTCAATTGCTTTTCTTTGCACATCATAATCAGAAAATTTCCCTGTTCCTAATAAAAGTCTAGAATTGAATGTAAATGGTCCAATGTTTAACATAATCAACCGCCTCCTACGAAAGTTACAATCTCAATTTGGTCTCCATCAAAAACAGATGCACTTTGATGATCTTCTTTTGTTAAAATATCTGTATTGCGTTCTACTACAACAATCTTTGTATCTAATCCTAAATGCGTAAGCAATTCTGCTACCGTCTTAATACTTTCTGGCACCTCTACTTGCTTACCATTAATTTTTAAATTCAAACTTCCATCCCCTTTCTAAACCGTTTTAGAAAGCAATGAGTCTAGCAAGTGATTCCCTTTCTTTCCTTCTATTAAATCTGCCATATATTGACCAGAAACAGGACTTAATAAAATTCCATTTCGGTAATGACCAGTACAAGCATATAATCCCTTTATTTCTTCATGCGCCCCCATATAAGGAACCTCATGATTAGATTGCGGGCGTAATCCCGCCCATGCACTTTCCCATTCGGCTTCTTTCAAAGCCGGCAAGATGGTATAAGCACGTTCTAATATCGAAGTAATACTTTCTGGTCGCACAGACTTATTAAACGTATGGGGCTTCATCGTTGCTCCAATTACATAGCGTCCACCACGTTTTGGCGCGATATAAAATCGCTCTTGGAAAATAGGAGATTGCAACAATGGTTTACGGCTCTTTACAGCAACAACTTCTCCTTTTACAGGATATGTCCCCCACTCTTTATCAAAGTGATGAAGAAGTTTTGTACTCCATGAACCACCGGCAATTACTACCTTTTCACATGCAATCATACCTTCATTCGTAATGATTCCTTCTACTCGGTTGTTTTCTATTTTGATATCAAATACTTCTGTTTCTTCATATATATCAGCACTAGAAATGGCTGCAGAGTGTGCAAACGCCTTTGTAAGTTCCGGTGCAATAACATGACCGTCTTTTGGATAATATACAGCGCAGGTGATCGATGAAGAGAGAAAGGGCTCTTTTTCATGCAGTTCATTTCCTGTCAGAAAATATGATTCTTCACCTGTTTTCTGTTGCCAGTTCATAATATCTAGTATTCTTGTCTTCTCATCTTCATTTTGGGCAATACGGTATATCCCTTTCTCTTCATATCCAATATCAATACCCGTTTTTTCACGTAAAGCTTTAGCAAGTTGCGGAAATATTGCACGGCTTTTTCTAGCAAGCTCAAATAGCGGATCGTACGCATCCCATTCCGCCTGTACACCAAGTAAACCTGCCGCTGCCTTAGAAGCTTCAGACGCAATCCTTTGTTTCTCAATAATTGCAACTTGGTATCCTCTTTCTGCTAGAAAATGTGCAACTGAACTACCCATTACACCACCGCCAATAATGGCTACATCATACTTCTTACTCATGATTTTCCGCCCACTTTCTTATTGTTTCCTTATACAATCTTGCTTTCTCATATGGATTACGATCGCTTACAATCCCAGACATAACAGCAATACCACTCACACCAGTTCTAAGTACTTCTACTGTATTTTTTGGTGTGATCCCTCCGATAGCTGTAATCGGTATCGTTAATCGCCTTGCCATATCTGAAATTTCTTCTAGCCCCCTTGCCGGAACACCCTTCTTACAATCTGTTGGAAATACATGACCATACACAAGGGAATCTGCACCGTTTTTGAAAGCTGTTATCGCTTCTTCTAAAGAATGCACAGAATAACCAACATGCAAATAAGAAAATCTCTCCTTAACTAACCTAACATCAGCACTTCGATATCCCAATTGTACGCGAGGGATGTGTAATAGAATCGCAATATCAATTCGATCATTCATCACAAGTTTAGATGCGGGAAAGCCTCTTTTTAAAAGACTTTCCACACCTTCATATAACTCTTTCGTATTTTTTTCCCGCTCACGAATATGCAAATAATCAATCTCACTCTCAATTTGCATCGCTGCATTCGCTAACTCTTCGAATGTCATCTGACCATTTGAGATAACATGGAGTTCGTCTGTCATATTCACTCGCCTACTTTAAAATGTTTTCAAATAATTCATTGGCAGGAACGATTTCTTTTGTCATTCCTTTTTCTTTCAGCCATTTATTTTGCTGTTCCCATGATTCTTTCGTATCTGATAAAAATGGCTCATCTTTCGTTTCCATTTTCTCTAATAAAATTTTCATGCTTTCTTTTTCAACTTCTGGTACAAGTGGGAAATTTTCTTTTTCTTGATGATCTAATAAAATACCCAGTGCTTCATCTGGATTTTTCTTCATGAAGTCATATCCTTTTTTCGCACCACGTAAAAATGCTTGCAATGCTTCTTTATCTTTTTTCAATGTTTTGTCACCTGTTACAAAAACAAGCTCATGATAATTTGGCACGCCATATTCAGCTGGGTTGAAGTACGCTGGTTCATGGCCTTGATGACGCATAACAGGAACTTCATGGTTAATATAAGCTCCAGTAACAGCATCTACTTTTTTCGTAATTAGCGCTGGTACTAAATCAAATCCGACATCTACTACTTTTACAGTATCAGGATTACCACCAGCTTCTTTTATCATCGTTTTTAAATATGCTTCACTTAAAGGTGTTCCAGAATAACCAACTGTTTTACCTTCTAAATCTTTTGGTGAATTGATTCCCGCCGATTTTAGCGATACAACATGATTTAATGGTGAGCGAACCACAGCTCCAATTGATTTCACTGGAATTTGTTCATTTGCTTTTGCCATAACAACATCTGGTTGATAATATAAACCGACTGTTACTTTTCCTGCTGCTGCTAATGTTAATGGATCTGTTGGGTTAGAAGGAAATTTAATATTCACCTTTACTCCTTCTTCTTTAAAGTATCCCTTTTCAATCGCCGCATAAATAAAACTATGCACTGCATTTGGATACCAATCGAGCATAACCGTTACTTCTTTCTCAGTCTTTTTCTTCTCTGATGCTGAATTACTAGAACATCCTGCAATCATTGCAACTAATAATGTAAACACAAAGATGCGTTTAAATAATTTCATGAATGTTTCCTCCAACTAATGAATTTCTTTTCTAATATAGAAACAAGTAATACAAATAAAATGGCTAGTAATGATAAAAGTACAATCGGTGCAAACACACCAGCTCCATCTAACTGCGTCATCATTCGTTTACTAAAGTATCCTAAACCAGCTTGTGCCCCAAGCCATTCACCAATTGCCGCTCCAATTACACTAAGCGGAACAGCAATTTTTAAAGCAGAGAAAAAGTACGGAAGTGCAGATGGCAACTTTAACTTTAGAAAAATGTCTTTTTTCGTTGCACCATATGTTACTAAAAGCTCCTCCCACTCCTTTTTCGTGCTGCGCAATCCATCATACGTATTTACCGCAATCGGGAAAAATGTAATCAAAACCGTAACAACTACCTTGCTCCAAATTGAATATCCAAACCATAAAACAAATAACGGTGCTAATGCTGTAATTGGAATTGTTTGTGAGGCAACTAGCAACGGATAAAATGCTCTTTCCACCCATGTACTAGCATTCATTAACATCGCTAAGCCAACACCCAGTACGACGGAAATAACAACTCCGATTAAAACTACATATAAAGTCGCTGGCAAATGAACAGTGAATAATATGTCACGCAGCGCCCATAGTTTAGCTAGAATTGCAGTTGGCGATGGTAGAATATACATCTCATCTACAATTCTAGCTCCCACTTCCCAGGCTACGAGCAGTATGCTACTCAAAATCAGTGCAGGTAATAACTCCATCACACGTTTCATACGAGCACCTGCCTCTGTAGCATATTAAGCAATTCATCTTTTAAAGCTAATATTTCAGGTTTATGCAAATCTTTTCTTGAGCGATCAATTTCAAGAGGAACGATACGCTCTGTTAAAGTTGTAATAGGCTGCTCTGTCACAACAAAAATCCGATTGGAAAGAAACAGCGCTTCCTCTACATCGTGCGTAATAAATAAAATGGTTTTTTGCCACTGTTTCCATTGTTCAAACAACCATTCTTGCAACGTTGCTTTCGTTAATGCATCTAATGCGCTAAAAGGTTCATCTAACAATAAAATGTCCCCGCCTGTTAATAAAGTTCGAATAAAGGATACTCGCTGCCGCATACCACCTGATAAATCTTTCGGATATTTGTTCTCGTATCCTTGTAAACCAAATTGTTCTAACAGTTCGCTTGCCTTAAGATGCGCTTCTTTTTTCTTTATCCCTTGACACTCTAATGGCAATGCCGCATTTTCAATAATCGTCCTCCACGGCAGAAGCATATCTTTTTGTGGCATATATCCTACAGGATGACTCGTTGTTTCTGTCAGTTGAATGGTTCCAGCCCCCGCATCTTCTAAACCTGTAATTAAACGAAATAATGTACTTTTGCCACAGCCACTCGGTCCAATGATGCTAACAAACTCTTTTTCTTGTACAGATGCATCTAGGCCCTTTATAATTGGCTTTTCATCATAATGAAAAGAGACATTATGAAACCGTAGTATGCTCTTGCTCCTCAAAACCCCACATCTCCTTACGGTACGCCATATCCCAGAATAAATACTCAAATCGGCTGGAATATAAGAAAATTTCTTCTAATCGAGCTAACTCTTGTTCAGACTTTCCTTCAGCTAGTTCATTTAACAAATCTATTAGCCACGTGCAAAGACTTCCATACTCTTTTGAGCTATATCCTTGAATCCATTCACCGAAAAATTCGTGATCTCTTGCTCCCTGAATATCATTTAAACGTTTTCCAATTTCCCAATAGCTCCACATACATGGAAGAAGCGCCGCAATTAACTCCGCAAGCGTACCATTTTGAGATACTGACATCATATAGTTTGTATACGCTAAATTTTTAGCAGACGGCTTTGCCTCTTCCATCTCTTGAATGGAAATACCAAGACGTTTTGCATACTGTTTATGAATCGTCATTTCCCCATTTAATATGCCATCTATTTGTTCTGCAAACTTTGCCATAACTTGTGGATTATTTGCTTTCACAACGCCAATCGCATATAGTTTTGCATAATCTAGCAAATATAAATAATCTTGTATGATATAATATTGGAATTTATCTTTTTCTAACGTACCGTCCCCCATTCCCGTTACAAACGGGTGATTATGACTTTTCTCCCAAACAGGCTGCACAGTCTCAAATAACCTCTCACAAAACTTCATTTATATTTCCCCTTCCTTTACATCTATTTATCCAAATAAAAAACCACTCCTATATAAGAAGTGGTTACAGCAAATAAAGATACATTTATCCGTCGTTCCACTTCCCTTCGCTAGTATTACCTAGATCAGGTCCGTAAGGGTTAAGGATTATTCCTCTCTCAGCACATAAAGCACCCCTAGTGGTTTCTACTATTAAATTGTTAAATAAAAAAGCCCCGTTTCTTTACGCAAAGAAACGGGGACTTGTTGTCAATGTCCAAGTTGCTTCCCTACGCTAGCATAATCTAGATCAGGTGATTAAAGGATCAAAGACTTACGGTCTTACTCTCAGCTGGCAACACCAGCTCTCCTAGCACAATATGAAATTACCATAGTCAGTATAACACTGTCATGGGTCATCAGCAACTGTTTTCATTTATTACAACCTCATTCATGATTAGCGGTCTAATCTTTACAACAAGGCTCTACGTTCCACTTATGTAAAATATAATACATAAATATTTATATAGGTATGAATTAACATCGGCCTATAATAGTTACAAAACGATTTTTCAACATATACGTTGCTGCTATGAAAACAAAAGAAGACCCACTCTCATTTTCTCTTTCTATTTTAACTTGGCATAAGGCAGAAAAAAGCGCCGACTGCCTCTATATATGAGCAGATTTTCTCCCATACCTAAAAAACTTCCCTTTCGTTTTTTAATTCACATTTATATATTGATTCAGAAAATAGCAACTATCTCTTTATCCATATTCTAATAGTTATTTATCTGTTATTCTTGTAGTATATTTCGATTCCATTAAAAAACGGTTATTTTTTCTTGTTTCATATTACAGTTATGTGAATAATGCACAAAGTATTATATCTTTATACTATAATAAAAAATATATTAATACATCTATGGGGGGCTAATATTAGATGAAACAGAAAGCTACAGCTTTAACGGCAACTACTGTCGCAGTCACATCTCTACTTCCATCCATAAATCAAGTAGAGACACGCACTGTAGCATCTCAGCAATTGCCTACAAAAAACACTCAATATATAAAACTCAATTCAAAAATACCCTATTCTAATAATAAAATGAATACAAGAAATAATTCTAACTCCATAAAAGCAACAAATATTTCATTTACTAAATCTACTAAGCTATATACAACCGTTTACGCTCATATGAAAAACCGTTCCGTACAAATTGGTGATCAACTTCAAACCAAACAATTATTAAGACATATGGGAAATACAGGCCACTCATTTGAACAGCATCTCCATTTTGAATTACATAATGATGAATGGAATTTTGAAAAAATAAACGCAGTAAATCCACTGCATTATTTAGTTCGGTAATATTATATGCCACGTAATATCCCTTTAGTAATTGAGTATTTGGCTTTTCTGGGTTTAATCTGTTGTTTAGTAATTTACAATACTAACATTGTTTTTTTGAGTATTGTTATCTTGTTTGTTGCTATCGAATCTTTGATGGAAGCATTCAAAATCCGACTAAAGAAACAAATTTCTCATATATATACTGCATTTATTATTATCGGCGGTTTAATAACAAATATTATTTATAGCGGTTTTCATATTGCTGCGATATTCCCTGTATTTTTTATCGCAGTGCTACTTATTATTTCCCAATATATTTACACTCCTGATTACCGTAAAAAACAACAAGAAGTTTAGAACATCCTTCTACATTTACGACTGAAAAAGGGATCTCACTTTGAAGTGAGATCCCTTTTTCATATATTCATTATCTTGAAAAACGTTTCTTTATCCACACGCATATCGTTCATAAATAAAACTTAAATTATACTTCTTCTCTAAACCCATTCGTTGTTCATCATCGCACCAGTAAAATAAAATATCGTGAATCGTTGCATAACGCTTATTTTTTAGAAATTGTTTAATAAATGACGGTAAACAATCATGTAATTGTATAAATATATAATTTCGCAAGATTTCTTCTTTATATTCAATTCCCTTACAAACATACATCAACTCTTCACAATAATATGCATGTTGCGGAACTTGAATCATTTCAAAAAATGGTACGTATGATAATAGTTTTCCAATGAAATGCTCGTATTGATTCATAAACTCAAATGACATGTACTCCATCATTTCCTTCATTACATAAAGATAGTCATCCACATGTGTGGTCTTTAGCGGATTAAGACGATCAGAAATTTGGGCAATTACTGCCCTTTGGCATGCAACAACAGCACGACTTGGTCCATAATATGTTAAGAAATCCGTACACTTACGATACTTTTTTAATAAATCATATATGTATAAGTCATAAACATATGTATTACAGTATATTGCTAAATTCATCATTTCTTGATCTAATTCTTCTTTGGACAATAATTTTGCCTGTTTGCAAACACAAAAAAATGTAAGTTCCATTACTTCCTTATGAGACAATAGCTTTTCACATTTTTCAGTACATTCTTCATTAAATTTAATTCTTTCCCATATCATTACATCTTCATTTTCTAATTCACCGATTCGATACTTTACAATTAAGTAGTTCCACGCCACAACCTGTGTTAAAATGTCCCACACTTCGTATTCCATAGATGTATGTACGAATTCATCTAATTTATGATTCATCATAAATGTATAAGCTTCTTTATACCAACCAATTTTCTGACATAAATGAACAATACGAACTAAAGTTGGTATTTCATCCTTATGAAACTGTGGTAAGTCCTTCACTTTATCCATTCCATATAGGATAAACGGAACCAGGTTTTCTTGTTTATAAAATTCTTTTTCTTTCCAGGCTAAAATTGTCCGCTCTTTTCCTTCGCCTTTTGGATGATTTGGTACAAGTAAAGAAAATAAATCCGCAAAATTATTTGGTTCCACATAGACATCTGTAACCAAATTCCAATTGGGGTTGCTCTGTACATCCCTCATATCATTTCCCCTCCATTTCTATTTATATATGAAATCTTCGATGACTTACTAGATAATCAAAATGCTATATATATTAATATATTCAAAAACCCTTATGAAACTTATATTTATTATTATATCATTTTTTAACATAACAAAAATTAGTAACGAACATCATTAACCAAATTTTAAATGGACGTAACATTTGTCATTATTTAAATATACTCCGTTAAGTGTATATATCTATGAATAACATGTTGGATACGTTTTAATAACAATATAGTCTTATTCGTATTATTAATAAAACGTATCCGATTTTACCTATTCCCTAGCATCTAAATATACTGTATTTCAACCCACACCTACACTTTATTCTGTATGCTCAGAAATCTCACTTAAAGCTACCCCTGCCTGATCATCAGCTTTTTCTGCTATTGCTAAATCACCTAGTGCTAACATCCCAACAAGCTCGCCATTCTCAACTACAGGTAGCCTTCTAATTTGATGCTGCGCCATCAACTCCGTAGCCTTTTCAATAGAGTCATCAGGAGAAACGGACACGATTCCTGTAGTCATGATATTTGTAATTTTATTAGAACCAGGATGTTTCTCAGCAATTCCACGAACAACTAAATCACGATCAGTGACAAGACCAACCACTTGATTGTTCTCTACAACTGGAATCATTCCAATGTCTTCTTCTTTCATTTTCACAGCAGCTTCATATACATTATCTAGTGGTGTACATTGTACAATATCAGTACTCATAAATTCTCTAACTGTTGTCATGTAGCTCTATTCCCTCCTTTTTATACATACTATAGCTTTTCCAAATTCCCTTTATTTATTTCATAATAAATAGAGGAATTTTAGATTGATGATATCGTATATTAGAAAAGAACAGAATTTTCACATGATGTTTTTCACAAGAAAAAAGAGCCAGCTAATTGCTGACTCTTTTGTATGACCCGTACGGGATTCGAACCCGTGTTACCGCCGTGAAAGGGCGGTGTCTTAACCACTTGACCAACGGGCCATGGCTCCGCAGGTAGGACTCGAACCTACGACCGATCGGTTAACAGCC
>Ga0102589_1000772_pt1 | contig 54181 bp, 48 predicted proteins | sample AraplaMF_Col_mLB_FD_76858 | JGI IMG/M metagenome (GOLD analysis project Ga0102589, IMG submission 76858) | Arabidopsis root microbial communities from the University of North Carolina, USA - plate scrape MF_Col_mLB | ecosystem: Host-associated > Plants > Roots > Endosphere | place: USA...
CTTGTGCCAGATACGCACAACCAAGACTACATCCCTATTCGTGACGCTGGCTTCAACCCCAGCGCCACAACCCCTCATGCCTGGTGACCATAGCGAGTTGGAACCACCCCTTCCCATCCCGAACAGGACCGTGAAACAACTCCGCGCCGATGATAGTGCGGATTACCCGTGTGAAAGTAGGTCATCGCCAGGCTCTTATTGTGCAAAACCCCTCGACAGCGTTCGCTGCGAGGGGTTTTTGCTTTTTAGCGGTTTCGAGGTATTTGCTGGCGCGGCTGGTGACATGTTGTCGGCCGTTGAACCGCCTGGTTCCGCCCTGCTGGGCGGGTTACTTTTTGTCCGACAAAAAGTAACCAAAAAAAAACGCGTCGCCTGAGCGGCTGGCTATCAATTTATCGGCGTGGGTGGTTCGGGCGGTGGTGATTTCCGTTCGATGTGATTAGTGGTTCGAAGCTGTTACGCCAGTTGAGTTTGGGATAGTGGCTGCGTCGACCCACTATTGAACGATCCCCATGCCGGGTGTAGGCCGCCTGCTGCCGGCGTCAACACGAGGACGCCTACGGCTGCGCTGCGCGCGCTCAGTATCGTAGGTCGGGGGCTCGGGCATGGAGCACGTCGCTGCGCTCGCACAGCGTTATCGCTTGCGATGCCGGACCAGAAACGCTGGCCAGAATGCGGCGGCCAGCACTGCCACGTTAGGGCCGGCGCGCAGCGCAGCCGTAGGCGTTCCTACCATGCCGCCAGCAGCAGGGGCCACCCACAACCGCCTTCCAGTCCGACATGATGAAGCCCTTGAAGCCGATGGCCCCCTTGATCTGCTTGTTGAGCAGGGTGTCATTGCCCCAGGCGTACTCGCCGTTGACCTTGTTGTAGGCGCACATGAGCGAGCCGGGATTGCCGCGTTCGATGCCGATCTGGAAGCCCAGCAACTCGGCTTCGCGGTGTGCAGCGGGGTCGATCCGCGCATCGAGGAACCACTTGTTGATTTCCTGCGAATTCAGCGACACATGCTTGAGCATGCCAATTACGTTCTGCGCCTGAACCCCTTTGACAGTTTCGGCGGCCATCACCGCGCTGAGCCATGGATCCTCAGAGAAGTACTCGAAATTGCGGCCGTGGCGCGGCTCTCGCGCCAGGTTCATTCCACCGCCAAGTACCACGTTGAAGTTGCGTGCGCGGGCTTCGCGGCCGAGGATGGCGCCCGCCTCATAGGCCAGCTTGGGGTTGAAGGTGGCGCCAGCGCCAGCGCCAGCGCCTGGGCCGACGGCAGCGCGGTGGCGGTGTCGCCTTTGCGTCCGCCCCCGGGGTTGGTGATGCCAAGACCTGCGTCGGTGAGTAGTAGGTCCGGTACGCCGAGCCGTGACACTCCTTGGATCCAGCCAGCAATCTGCGGTACTTCAGGCGGCACGCGTGGGTCGCGCTCCTTGAGTGGATCAGCACCATCGACATCGAGAACATCGCGATGGCGCACCCTGCGGTTGCCATGGCAGCCTGTATCGGCGTGAAGCATTCACTGCGCGTTGTAGCCAGTCTGGCAAGTTGCCGCGGCCATCCCAGACATGGCCGTCTGTGTCCAAAGGGGCAGGACGTCCAGTGAGTCCATCGCCGGAGTGGTCGACACAGAGCCTCCTGCTGCAACCGGTCGTCTATGATGATGCCGTGTTGACCAGGTCAGCACCGGATGCAAGTACCCTCATGTGGTCGTTGGTCGTTGGTCGTTGGTCGTTGGTCGTTGGCCTGCGGGTGAGGGGTCTCTGTCGCCGGAGTATGGCGCATGCCCAGTCAGTGCCGGAACCCGGACATGCGCTAGAGCCTTAGCCGAGTGCAGTCTCGTAGCGGCTGGTCGCGCGTGTCTCGCGGTCGCTGGCTGCATCCTGGAGGCGGAAATCGAATTGAACGCGGGCGAAAGGCGAACGGATTCCCAGCGATTCATAACCCGTTGGGTCCTTTACCTCCTGCACGTCTACCACGAGTCCGTCGCGGGTGGCGAAGGCAAAATCGTCATCGAGATAGGTGTCTCCAGGCAGATTGATCTGGGTAGTCAGGGTCCGCTTGTCCTGACCGGAGATCAGAAAGTGGATATGCGCCGGCCGATTTCCATGGCGACCCAGTTTCTCGAGCAGCTCCGATACCGGGCTGTTGGGCGGGATCGCATAGCCGGGCGGCAGGAAGCTCCGAAAGCGGTAACGGCCCTGTTCATCGGTTTCAATGCGGCGCCGCAGGTTGTAATCCGGTTGGGACGGGTCGAAGTGCGAGTAGCGGCCGGACGCGTTGCAGTGCCAGACGTCGACCATGGCATGGGGTACCGGGCGACCGTCTGTGCCCAGCACCTGTCCCTCCATGACGAAGGGCGAACCGGCGTCGTCGTTGCCGGCATCGAGTCGTACCTCGCGCTGGTGCAGCGGTGCACCGGCAACATACAGCGGGCCTTCGATCGCCCGCGGTGTGCCCAGGGCGCGGCTGGCGGCGCGGTCAATCTCGTCCTCCCGGATATCGAGCAGGCGATCGAAGCCGAGGCCGGCGGTGATGAGTCCGACCATGTCGGCCTGGCGAAGGCGCGTCAGCCACTTGACCGCGGCCCAGAATTCGTCGGGCGAGACGTTGCACTCGTCGATGGTGCGAAACAGGTCACTGACGATTCGCGCCGTGATAGCGCGAACGCGTTCATTCCCGTCGGCAATGTGACGGCTGTTCACCATCTCGAGCAGTTGTTTGGCATTCAACTCAGCCATGGCTGTATCTCCTTGTTGTGAACGAAGCGTCGTACCAGGAAATAGTCGGCGACGATAATGCCGGCAAAACTGGTGGTCAGGATGCCGAGCACCGTGATGAACGTGTTGAACCACGCAAGTATGGAGCCGGCAAGCATCACCAGGGCAATCACATTGGCCAGCACTACGAACACGAGCCGGCCAGGCCGCCACGAGAATGCGGCATCGAACAGATTGGTGAGTGACAGCGACGCGCTGTAGACATTCAGTACCTGTGCCTTCGATTGCGCCAGCACCATCAGCACCGTGCCGGCCACTCCTCCGAAGACGATGAAGGCGGCCGCGACGCTGTCCGGGCTTTGCAGCGCGGCTGCCTGGGCCGCTTCGCGTGACATGCCGGTGCCGACGTAGTACTCCGTCAATGCCGCCATGCCGGCGTACATGACGACACCACCGACCACCAGCATGACCACGTCCATGAAGAGATTGCCGAGCAGAGCCGCGATCCCGATATCGCGAGAGCGCCGCGCATAGCGCCCGAGATCGGCATCGATCAGGGCCAGCGCCCCTGCAGATCCCACCATGACATTGACACAGAAGGCGAACTTGCCGAAGGTCGTTTCGGCGCCGAGCGCCTTGAGGGCCTCCGGCGGAAACTGTGCGCCGAAAGCGAATACGGCGCTCCAGCTCTGCCCGGAGACGGCGATCACTTCAAACAACATGTACGCCAGCACACCCAGGAAGGTGACCAGCATCCACGACGACACACGCGACACTAGCTCGAAACCGAAAGCGGTGATGACCACCCATGCCAGCGTCAGCCCCCCGTAGATCATCACGCGGTTGGCCAGTGTGTCCGGTTGGTTAAGGTAGAAGAGAAAGCCCTTGTAGAGCAGGGCATTTTCCAGGGCAAGGAAGCCGATGATCATGAAGCCGAACACGGCGGCGGTCAGTATCGAGCCCTTGCTGCCGAAGCCGTGGTAGCGAGACAGCACCGTGCTGGACAGTCCCGTGCGGTAGGCGACATGGCCGACACCCCAGCCGAGCAAGGCGCCAATGACTGTGACCGTGATCCCTGCCAGGACCGCGATATGAAGCCCGGCCACAAACGTGGTCAGCGCGCCGATGAAAAGCTGCACCAGCGTCGTGACGATCCCGACGGTGCTCCAGGACAGCGATAGCCAGCCCTTGCGGCTGCCCTCCGGTACGGCCTCGAGCGCGTGGTCTTCCACGCTGGCCGCAAGATCCCTCTTTGCCTGCATTGTCTCCTCCATGGAATGGTTATGATTTGCCGGCCCGGACATGTGCGAGGCCTGACGGCAGCGTACGTGGCGCGCGCGCAGTTTGGGATCGGTCCGTTCATGTACAGCGATAAGCGCTATCCCTTATCGCGCTATGGGGTCGTCACGCATGCATCCGCCGGCGCGTGCGGGCACCGCCACACCGGCTTGCGCGGATGACGTCATCTGGCATACGCTTGATTCGCCAGCGGCCATCTGCGCCGGTTGTCCTTCCCCGTTCCGGATCCATACATGACTGCCTCAACCAACTATCGGGACGTTTTCGAGTACGCGAACGACGTCATGGTCATTCATGACAAGGACAGCGGCGAGATACTCCATGCCAACCGCAAGGCGTGCGAGGTGTATGGCAGCAGTGTCGAGGAACTGCGCCGGATGACGATCGGCGATCTGACGCGCAACCACTTTCCCTACGACAACGATGAGGGATTGCGGCTGGTCCGCGAAGCCGCGACCGCCCTGGAGGGCAAGCTATTCGAATGGGTGATCCGCGACCGTGCCGGCACGGAGACGGCGATCGAGGTCAGCCTCAAGCCCATCATGCTGGACGGCGTGGTCAGAGTGCTGGCCATTGCGCGCGATATCACCGAACGCAAGCAAGCCGAGGCCGCGTTGCGGCAGAAGGAGCGGCACTATCGCCGCTTGATAGAACGCTCCGCCGACGGCATTGCGATCCTGTCGATCGACGGCGTCATACGGTTTGCGGGCCCGTCCATCTTGCCGCTCTTGGGCGTGCCGCCGCGCTTTGTCACCGGCCGCTCGGTCTACGACTTCGTCAGCGAGGCGGAGGGCGAGCGGTTCCGCGAAATCTTGAGGAACCTGCCGCCGGAAGCCGACACCACACTGACCTATCGAATCCTGGTGGACCCATGATGCAGGGATCATTGCGACGGTCGGCGCCGCGTGCATACTTGCCGACAAGCCGGCGTACGGCCTCGATGGCCTCCAGTCGGTGCAGGCGCTGTGAGAGGGTGGGGGATGTCATGGCGGAGTAGGACGCCGCCGGCGTCGGCCGGCGGCAAGGGGTGGCGACGTGGATAACTGGCCGCTGCTTACAGCACGGACTGCCCGTGCTCGGCCACGAAGCGCGACTCCTCGAAGGCGTAAGGCACGCCCGGATTGCCGCCGTACAGCTCGATGTGGGGTGCCACCTCGGCCATCGACAGCGACAGCGCAAGCAGGCGCGATACGTCAAGCGGCAGTTCACCCAGCGGATAGCGATCGAGGTACTTCAGAATCGCCGGCATCCGCGGCAGCATGTTGTCGTAGAAGTACTGCAGTTCCCCACGGCTGGAGGCCTTGCGCCTCGCCTGGCGCGCATCCTGCGTCTGCAGGGCCCAGTCGGCCACCAGGGGCTCCAGCATCTCGAAGTCTTTCGGCAAACTCGTGTTCATGATGTCTTTACTCCGGCTTGGCGGTCATGTATTGCTCCAGCACCTTGTATCCATGGCGCAGCAGGATCTCCTCGTCCTGCAGGACCATATGCGTCTTCGCACCGGATTCCAGTGCTGCGTGCGTATCCTCCATCGTCGCGGTATCTTCCAGCCACGCGTTGCGTTGCAGGACCTGCGCAAACTCCACGGCCCAGCGCTCGCTGTTGGTCTTGGGGGCTGGCACGTAGTACTTGCCTTCCCACAGCGTGCGGTTGTGGGCGATCGGCCAGAACTGGTGCGTGAACCAGATGCCTTCGGAAATATGGATCAGGATGTTGGGGAATACCACGCTGAGCTCGAAGGAGAAATCCTCGCGGCGACTCGGATTGACCGAAGACGGCAGCATCGATGCGCCGCGCTTGGCAACCAGGGAGGCTCCGGTAATCTCGTTGGCCATCGCGGCAATCGGTGTCGGCGTGGCGTCCAGCGTCAGGCAGATACCGGTGGTCCGGTGGTCGCCAAACAGCGCCACATCCGCCAGGCCGGTCGAGAATGCATTGGGGAAGGAGCCGGCGTGGATCGTGGAGACGTGGTACGCCTCTGAGAATGCGTCGAGCGCGATCTTCCAGTTGCAATCAAGCTTTGTGTGATAGCTGAAGCACTGGTTCATGGATGCAAACGGATAGCCAGCCAAATGCTGGCCCATCCCACCCGGGTAGTCCTGCAGCGCTTCGACCGGTTCCCTGGAAAGGTTGATGAAGATGAAGCCTTCCCACACGTCGGTATGGACCGGGGTGAGGCCATTCGAGGCCTTTTCCCAGCACGGCGAAAAGCGTTCTTCTTCCGGTACGTGGGCGATCTGGCCTTGAGCGTCATAGACCCAGCCGTGGAAGCGGCAGGTAACCACTGCAGCCTTGCTGCGGCCGAAGGTTTCCTCACCGCTTTCCACGATCACCTTGTTGCCGCGGTGCGAGCACGTGTTGTGGAAGCCCCGGATCTTGCCATCCTTGCCATGGATCAGGATGACCGAGGTCTTGGCGAAATGGATCTTCTTGACCTTGTAGTCGCCGGTGTCAGGAGTCTCTTCCACGCGGCCTACCTTGAGCCAGGTCTTCATGAAGACCTGCTCTCTTTCCCTGTCGAAGTATTCAGGCGAGACACATGGCTCGACCGGAATCGGCTCTAGTCCAAGCTCTGGAAGCTGCCGTCCAGGTTGAAAACGGCGAGTGAGGGAAAGCCGGGGATGTCGACACGGCGCGAGGTGTTCGCCGGGACTTCCTTCGGGCGGCAAAGGAAATGCAAGGTATGGACAGCGGTTTCCATGGGATCGGTCTCGTATGGGATTGATCGATGAGGCCGCTGGTGCCAGCCGGTCCGAGCTGATGGCGTTGTCATAGCAGCACGCAACATTGACGAGGAAGTCGATACGGCCGAACGCAGCCATCGCATCCTTTACGCAGTGCGCAATCTCCTGATCCCGCTGCAGGTCAGTGCGCACGAATCGGGCCTTGCCGCCGAGTTGGGCCTGCAAGGCTTCGCCACGCTGTACGTCGATGTCGGCGATGACCACACTCGCGCCGTAGCGCAGGAACTCGCGGGCAATCGCAGCGCCGATTAGCGTCGCGCCGCCGCTGATGATTGCGACCTTATCCTGAATGCCTTTCATGATGGTGTCTCCGGAAATCGTCAGCCAACGGTCCGCGCTTCGGCAAGGGATCGTGTGTAGGCCTGAAGACGGCCGTGGCAAAAGAGCAGCGGTACTGCTTGCTGCGACCGGTAACGGACGATCTCTCCAATCAGGATCAGGTGGTCGCCCGCCGGATGCGACGTTGCGGTGCGGCATTCGAACTGCGTTGCAGCGCCTTCGATAAGCGGTACGCCATCAATGCCATCCAGCGTCGTCAAGCCGTCGAACTTGTCCGCCGACGGTGTCGCGAACTGACGGCAAATGGCGGCCTGGTTGCCGGCCAGCACGTTGATGGCGAAGTGCCGGCAGTGTTGGAAGGCAGCCAGGTTGGGCGATCTCAGCGCCAGGTTCCACAGCACCAGAGGCGGGTCCATGGAGACCGAGGTGAACGAATTGGCGGTCACGCCGAGGCGTCGTCCGTCGGATCCGCGCGCGGTCACGACCGTCACGCCGGTCGGAAAGGTGCCAAGGGCCCGCCTCAAATCGGCCCGATCGAATGGCGAGTGGGTGGCGTGATCAGGCTGCATTGTGGACTCTCCGTGCAACGAACTGACGGGCCGCATCAGGGTCGGCGATCCACGGCCAGAAATCCCGCGGTGTTTCGAAGCAGCCCATAAAGGCATCAGCAATCTCGCGGTGGCGCGCCGCCGCACCGAGCACTTCCATCACGGCTTCGCCGGGTGGCTCGAGCAACAGGTTCGAGAAGGCGGACGTATAGCTGGCCGAGCTCTCCCAGAAGGCATCGAAGGTCGACTGGATCCACTCCGCGTCCAGTCCCTCGCCGTTCGCATCGGAGATGGCCTGCAGCAAGTGCTCCGCCACGCGTGAGGCGTTGTTGGCGCCCTGGCCGGCAATCGGGTCGTTCAGGCAGACGGTGTCCCCGACACCCATCACCACGCGCCCTGAGGGCAAGGTGCCGACGGGCTTGCGGACGGTGGGGGTGAACGCGCCCTTTAGCCACGCGTTCGAGTCTGTCAGCTTCGCGTCTTCGAGGTGTGCGGCGTCGTCGGGTGCGTATTCGCGCAATACCTGCCTGGCGATGGCCAGCATTTCCTGTCCATCCGCGGCATTGCCGAAGCGGTCCATCGGGCCGCCCGGGCGGGCTTCGAACAGGAAGCTGCGGCACTCTCTTGCCGTATGCGTATAGAACGGGAGCGAGAAGAACTCGCCGACGCCCATGATGAAGTTGAAGCGCAGCGGGCAGAAATCGGCTTCGGGCCACGGACGCTCCCCAAGCAGCTTGGGACCGCGCAGCAGCAGGGCTGCCAGCTGGCGCGGCGGCGTGTCGTGGCGGCTGCGCTCGGCATCACGCTCGAACAGGGCATTGACGGTGCCTTTGCCGGCGGCGACGAACGTTAGGGTGTGTTCGGCGGCGATCTGTTCGAGGTCATCGAGCGAAACGGTCCGGATCAACAGCTTGCCGCCGCGCCGCTCGAACTCCTCCAAGCAGATGACGGAAGCGCAGACCGCGCATATTGACGCTCTCATCGGGCTGGCCAACACCGCCATTGAGGGATTCGAGAAGTTGCTTGTACTGAATCTGCAGACTGTGAAGACCGCGCTGGCGGAGACATACGAGGAAGCGCAGAAAGTGCTGTCAGCCAAGGACACCCAGGAGTTGCTGACGGTGGAATCGGACTGGCTTCGTCCCGTGCCGGACAAAATGCTTTCGTATCAGCGTCATCTTTGCAAGATCGCGACCGATACCCAGGCCAGGCTCGGCGAGGTAGCCGAAGCGCAATATGAGGCCAGCAAGCACAATATGACTGACTTCGTCAAAGGCGCAGCAAGCGCAGTCGTGGCATGGGACACCGGAACCTCCGACGCCGGCCTGCGGGCTGCCATCGAGACAACGGCCCTGCTGTTCGAAAGCATGCGGAAGGCCGCGAAGCAAATGGCGCAAGCCGCTGAGAGTAGCCTCAAAGAAGCCGGCGATGCTGTCGTCAATGCGAGTCAGTCCTCAGGCGAACGTTCATTACAGGAGGCTGCGCAGTAGTCCCTGGTGTGAATGCCTCATGGCCGCGCGCCGTTGCTGTGGCGCAGGACGCTGCACGGCCCCGTCTGGTCACCAGTGAGACAGTGTGAGTACCAGCTGCTGACCTGCCATGAAACGCTGACGCAGGATGTGGCGCAGGTATTCAGCCAGCTGACGGGCCTCGGTCAGACCGAGGGCATGACGCATCTCTGGCAATCGCCGTTCACCATGAAACAGGCGTTGTTGTCAGCAATTCGCCGCGAGGCCGAGCACGGCCGGGCGGGCGGCAAGGAGGAGATCATCGCCAAGATGATGCCTTGCTGGATCCGGAGTTGATCCAAGCCCTCTACGAGGCCTCACATAACGGTGTGCGCATCGACCTGATCGTCAGGGGCGCCTGCGCGCTGCGGCCGGGCGTCGCTGGGCAGTCAGAGAACATTGAGGTGAAATCGGCGGGCCGGTTTCTCGAACACGCCCGCCAGGAAGGCGACTCGGCGCAAGATTCTCTGCTGTCGTCTTTGGCCTGAGTTGTCTTGGTTTCTTCCGCTGGTTATCTGGCCCGAAGCGTCACCATGTCAGAAATATGACGGTCATAATCGGGGCGCGTCTGGCGAGTCCAGCCACTGTGGACGGATTGCCTTCCGGCAACAAGCATGGCGCTTTTTCCGCGCGATGGCGGCGGTGATCTGCTAGGCTGAATTGCCAAGGCGTTACAACGCAACCGTCAATCCACGGAAGATTAATCATGAAGCGGACGCACGACTTGCGGATACGTTCCTATATCCACGCTTTGGTTCGCCACTTGGCAATCGTATTGCTATCTCTTGGCGCGGTTTCGCTGGCACGAGCCGGCGATATCACGGGGGCGGGTTCCACCTTTGTCTACCCGCTGATGTCCAAATGGGCAGCAACGTATTACGCCCGTACCGGTCAGCAGGTCAACTATCAGCCGACCGGATCGGGAAACGGCATTCGGCAGATCCGTGCGGCGAGCGTGACGTTCGGTGCCACGGACATGCCGCTCAAGTCGGAGGACTTGCGGACGGTGGGGTTGGCGCAGTTTCCGATTGTGATCGGCGGCGTTGTAGCCTGCGCGTTCGCGATAGCTTGCCGTTAGCGAGCTGCCGATTCCTGCTCCTGCGGCCAAGATAGGATCGCTCGTACCGCCTACCCGCGCGTTTCCCCGAAGGTCTTTTCCAATTAGCAGTCAACGAACTGCAGGCGGCATTTTTCTCACCGAGCGCGGTTGCTCATGCCAACGGCCTTTATCCATAAAGCATTTCTTCACTTCTTCACCCGAACGCCCGCATGCCGGTCATCCACCCATGAAGCACGAATCCGAACAGCGCCCAGGCCGCGAGCCCGATGACCCCTGCCATGGCATCGCGCGCCAGTGTCCCGGTCGGGTAGCTAGCGCCTGCGTCCCTGTCCCGCCGGCGCGCTGACACGAAGTCCGCGACCGCCCATGCCAGGAACGCGCCAAACAGCACCACTGCGGCGAGTGTTCCGTTGGCAAGCAGGTGCGCCAGGGCCCAGGCCTGCACGCCTGCCAGCATCGGATGACCGAGCGCTGCCTTGATGCGGTTACCAGGCACATATGCCGCCGCAATCAGCACGAAGGCCGAGATCGTGACTAATGCAGCAACGTGCCGCCCCCACACCGGCGGCGCCCAGACTACCACGTGATGCGCGCTGGCCAGGCCGTAGCCCCAGACAACCAGCGCCAGGCCGGCAATCGAAACCAGGGTGTACAAGCCTTTCCAGCCACGTAGGCCGAGCCTGGCAATCTGCGCGGTACGCCATGGGTCAGCAACCATGCGCACGGAGTGCACACCCAGGAAAATGAACAATCCCAATACCAATACCGTCATGCTGCGACCCGATTCGAACGCCACAGGGGAATCGCCATCCGGTGGGCGAGTCGACAATGCCGAAGCGCCGCATGCGTTGGGCGGATAGCGCCAAGACTGCTCATTGTTTGTTTGCTTCCTGCCCAATGTGCCGGACATCGGTGCCCTCGACGATGTAGATCGTGAATTCGGCGATGTTCGTGGCGTGGTCGCCGATGCGTTCGATCGCTTTGGCGATGAAGAGATAGTCGAGGGACACGGAGATCAGCTTTGGGTTCTCCATCATGTAGCTCATGAGCTTGCGCACGAAGCCGCGGAATTCTTCATCGAGGCCGCGATCCTCTTGCTCGATCGTTGCTGCGGCTGTTGCGTCGAGCCTGGCAAAGGCATCCAGGGCCTTGCTGAGCATTCCGACAGCGAGTGCAGCGCAGACGCGGAGCTCGGAAAAATCGATGGTCGAGCGTGACACTTCGCTGATGATGCGCTTCGAGCGCTTCGCAATATGGTAAGCCTCGTCTCCCACGCGCTCCAGGTTCGTAATGGTCTTCGAGATTGCCATCAGCAGTCTCAGGTCGCGAGCCGTAGGCTGCCGCCGGGCGATGATGTCACTGCAATGCGCGTCAATTTCGACTTCCTCCCGGTTGACACGCGCCTCCGTCGCGATGACGTTTTCCGCAAGGCTCACATCGAAGGTCTCCAACGCACGGATTGCCGACTGAACTTGTGCCTCTACCAGCCCGCCCATCTGCAAGACTTCCGTGGAGATATCGGTGAGGTCGGCATCGAACTGGCTGGACAAGTGCTTCTCGGTCATGGGGTTCCCCATTCAGCCGAAACGACCGGTGATGTAGTCTTCCGTTGCCTGCTGAGTCGGCTTGAGGAAGATCTGTTTGGTCTGGCCATGTTCAATCAGCTCGCCAAGGTACATATAGGCGGTGTAGTCGGAAACCCGCGCCGCTTGCTGCATGTTATGGGTCACGATAAGAATGGTGACGCGTGCCCGCAGCTGGCCGATGAGTTCTTCGATACTGCCCGTGGCAATGGGGTCCAGTGCCGAGGTGGGCTCATCGAACAGCAAGATCTCGGGATCGGTGGCCAGGCATCGTGCGATGCAAAGGCGTTGCTGCTGTCCGCCGGACAAGGTCATAGCCTGTGCCTGCAGACGGTCTTTGACCTCGTCCCAAAGTGCAGCATCCCGCAGGGCCCCCTCGACACGTTCATCGAGCATGGAGCGATTCTTCGCCCCCCGCAGGCGCAGCCCATAGGCGACATTTTCGTAGATCGTCTTGGGGAAGGGATTTGGCTTCTGGAAGACCATGCCGATGCGCATGCGCACTTCGATGGGGTCGACCCGGGGATCGAGGATGTTGGTGTTGTCGGGATAGAGCCGGATGTCCCCTTCGTACCGGTTGCCCGGGTAGAGGTCATGCATGCGGTTAAAGGAACGCAACAACGTCGATTTGCCGCAGCCGGAGGGGCCAATCAGGGCAGTGACACGCTTCTCGTGGATGGGCAGGTTGACATTCTTGAGCGCCTGGAAGGTTCCATAGTAGAAGCTGAAATTGATTGCAGCCGCCTTCACGGGAGTCGGCTCCAGGGCATGCACCTTCAGTTCTTGCGCGATGGCATTGCGTGCCGAAGCGGCATAAGGGGTCTGGTCTGACACGGACATTGTGTTGCCTACCACTTGATGTCCCTCCTCAGGCGATAGCGAATCCAGATGGCAAGTCCGTTCATCGAAAGTGTCATCAGGACCAGGATAAACCCGGCTGCAGCGGCGTTCTGCTGGAAAGCCCCCTCGGGGCGGGATGTCCAGTTGAACATCTGGATCGGCATCACGGTAAATCCTGACCAGAGCCAATCAAAATTGATCCAGGGGAATCCCGGCTCGAACGGCGACGGGGGCAGGAATGCGATAAAGGTGAGTGCGCCGATGGTAATGATGGGGGCAGTCTCTCCGATGGCGCGCGACATGCCAATGATGACGCCGGTCATGATGCCGGGCATGGAGTATGGAATGATGTGGTCGCGGGTTACCTGCCACCGGGTGGCACCCAGCCCGTACGCGCCTTCACGAATATGCTGGGGGATGGCGCGAATCGCCTCGCGCGTGGCCACAATAACGACCGGAAGGATGAGCAGTGCGAGCGTCAGGCCGGCGGAGAGGATGCTCTGCCCCAAGCCAAAGGCATAGACGAAGATCCCCAGTGCGAGCAGGCCATAGACGATGGAGGGCACGCCAGCCAGGTTAGTGACGTTGATCTCGATCACGTCGGTGATCAGGTTCCTGGGTGCGTATTCCTCCAGGTAAGTGCCGGCGGCAATCCCCAACGGAACGGCTGCAATAGCCGTCACCAACATAACAAGCAAGGAGCCGACCCAGGCGGAAAGTATGCCGGCCTGCGAAGCCCGCCTCGACGGGAAGTTGGCAAAGAACTCCGGTGTGAGACGTTCCCAGCCCGTAAAGGCCATCTGGACGAAGAGCGCAACGAAAGTCAGGATGCCGACAAGCAGGGCGATAAAGCCGGCAATGGCGAAGAAGAGGTCCCAGCGCTTATTGGACTTGATGATGACGCGCATCGCCTCGAGTGGCGGCTCGTGCATGGACGTACCTTTCAATATGCCTCGCGATAGCGGCGGCGAATAATGTGTCCGAGAATGTTAAAGAGCAGCGTCATCAGCATCAGCGTCAACCCTGCTGCAAAGATAGATTGGTAGCCAATGGATCCGTGCGGGAGGTCGCCCAGCGCCACCTGCACGATGTAAGCGGAAATGGTCTGGGCGGGTTCCACGGGATTCATCGTGAAGTTTGGCTGCATGCCGGCGGCCACCGCAACGATCATGGTTTCCCCCACGGCACGGGAGATCCCCAGGATGTAGGCGGACAGGATTCCGGACAACGCTGCCGGCACGACGACCCGCACCGACGTCTGGACGCGTGTGCCGCCCATGGCATAGGATCCTTCGCGCATGTTCATCGGCACCGCCCGCATTGCATCTTCGGCCAGCGAACTGACGTAGGGGATGATGGCGATGCCCATCACGAGCCCGGCGGAAAGCATATTGAATCCAGGCAGCGAAGGGATCAGCGCCTGCAGCATCGGCGTGACGACCGTGAGGGCAAAGTAGCCGTAAACGATGGTAGGAATGCCGCCAAGCAATTCAAGGAACGGCTTGATGACTTCCCGGAGCGAGGGATTGGCGAACTCCGAGAGGTAGATGGCAATCACGGTGCCGAGTGGGATGGCGACCGCCAGCGCGACCAGTGAAGTTGTCAATGTGCCCAGAAGTAGCGGCAGGATGCCGTAGCGGGGTTCCGCGAACAGCGGAGTCCACAGCGTATCGGTGAAGAATTGCCGGACGGGAATGTTGCCGAAGAAGTGCGCCGACTCGCTGACCAGGACCCACACGATGCCCAGGGTCGCAATAACGGAAACCGAGGCCGCAAGAAAGAGAATGCCCTCGATCACGCGTTCCTTCGTATTCCGGAAGGGCTTCCTGGCGAGCCGCTCGCTGACCACGTGCGGGGCGATAGCCGTGGGAGCGGTTGTGGTAGTGGATTCTGGCATGGCAGCCTTCACTAGAGCGTTCTGGCCTGGCGCGGACGGCGGGCCGTGCCAGACATCAGCTACAGCTTTGCTTCGCGAGCCAGCAGGGAATCGATGGTGACCGCCACGTCGGGTTCACCGCCAAACACGGTGCCAAGCTTCTTCTTCGCCAGGTGCTCCGCTGCAATCGTATAGGCCTTGGCGGGGAGGGGAACATACTTCACCTCGGAAGCCAGACGCGCCCCGTGCTGGAGGTAGTAGGCCACGAAGTCCTTGACCTCGGGCTTCTCGAGCGACTTCTCATTGACGTAGATGAAGATCGGTCGCGAAAGCGGATTGTATGAACCATCCAGGACGGCGTTGGCGCTCGGAGCCACGGCCTTGCCGCTCTTGTTGACGATGGGAACGGCCCTCAGTTTGCCCTTGTTCTCCTCATAATAGGCGTAGCCAAAATACCCGAGGCCGTTCACATCGCGCGAGACCCCCTGCACCAGGACATTGTCGTCTTCGGAGGCGGTGTAGTCGCCGCGCGAAGACTTGGCCTTGCCAACAATGGCTTCCGTGAAATAGTCAAAGGTACCCGAATCCGAGCCTGCGCCGAACAGCTTCATGGGTGCGTCCGGGAACGAAGGGTCTACTTGCTTCCAGGCCGTGATCTTGCCTTGTGCCGCCGGCTCCCACATCTTCTTGAGCTGCTCGACAGTCAGTTGCTTGACGAAGGTGTTCTTCGGGTTGACGACGACAGTCAGGGCGTCGAATGCGATAGGAAGTTCGTAGTATTTGACGCCCATCTGCGCGCAGGCTTCCATTTCCTGCTTCAGGATAGGGCGTGAGGCGTTCGAGATATCGGTTTCGCCGCGGCAGAATTTCTTGAAGCCGCCGCCAGTGCCGGAGATACCCACTGTGACTTTGGTCGCCCCTTTTCTTGCCTTTTGGAAATCTTCCGCTACGGCCTCGGTGACCGGATAGACGGTACTGGAGCCGTCGATCTTGACGATGGCCTGGCCGTGCGCGGCCTGAGTGCCGATCGCCAACGCAGCTATCGCCAGTGCAGCTGGAGGAGCGAAGCGCATCTTGAACCCCCTCGTGTCGATGGGTGGACAAAGCCAGAATAGAAATTGCAATTCTGCGAATCAGTTCTATGAAGGCATTGCGACAAAACGATGACAGTGAATTGACCGTCCACGACAAGTGCGTGAAACGGCCCTCGCTGCCTTCCGCGGATGACCTATGCGCCTCAACAGCTTGAGCAAAAGTGAAACCCCGTTGCGGCGCTTGCGGCACTTACAGCAATCGAGAGCGACGCATGCGCAAGCGAGTCTTGGCGCACACGTGGCAATGGCTGCCGCAGGTCAGGGGCTGAATCTGCCGTCGATCCGTTCCTGCCGTGGAGCCCGCACCCGCGCCCCCGGCAAGCGGGGCAGGCTCATGCGCCGCCGTCGACATTGATGATGTCGTGAGGCAAGCCCAGTTCCGCCGCCACGGCCAGCGGCACCGCGGCAAAGGCTTCATTGATCTCAATGCGTTCGATATCGCCCAGCGCCCAGCCGGCGCGCTGCAGCGCCTGCCGCACCGCCGGGACGGGGCGCAGGCCGAACATGCCCGGCTCCACGGCACCGACCCCGTAGGCCACCAGCCGGCCCAGCGGCTCGAGGCCGCGGGCTTCGGCAAGCGAACGTTCCGCCACGATCATGGCCGCGGCGCCGCTATTGAGGCCGGGCGCATTGCCGGCGGTGATGGTGCCGTCCGGACGAAACGCCGGTTTCAGCCGGCCGAGCGCCCCCAGCGTGGTATCGGGCCGGTTGGCTTCGTCGACCTCGAACAGGGTTGTGCCACCCTTCCCCTTGACCGCCACGCCGGCGATCTGGCCGGCAAACCGGCCGTTCGCGTTTGCCTGCGCAAAATTGCGCTGCGAACGCGGGATATCGGCAGGCCGTAACGGTGTTCCGGCCTGACCAGCGTGAAGGCCACGGCCGCGCCATGGCGGTCGCGGCCGCCCGCGTCATGTAGTGCTTGCGGGAGTGCCCGCACCACCGTCGTCCATATCCGCGCGATGCAGCGTGACTGCAGGCTTGCACGGATCCCTCTCGTTCGCATTGGCAGGCACCCTGATCCGGTACCAGATGGCATACATCGCCGGCAGGAACACCAGGGTCAGCACCGTGCCGGCGAGGGTGCCGCCGATCAGCGTGTAAGCCAGCGTTCCCCAGAACACCGATTGCGTCAGCGGAATGAAGGCCAGCACTGCCGCCAGTGCTGTCAGCAGCACCGGACGGGTACGTTGCACCGTCGCTTCGACGACCGCGTCGAACGGCGCCATGCCCGCGCGCTTGTTCTCATGGATCTGCCCGATCAGGATCAATGTGTTGCGCATCAGGATGCCGGACAGCGCGATCAGTCCGACCAGGGCGTTGATCCCGAACGGCTGCCGGAACAGCAGCAAGGTCGGCACCACCCCGATCAGCCCCAGCGGGCTGGTGGCAAGCACCATGACCATGGCCGAGATCGAACGCACCTGCAGGATGATGATCAGCAAGGTCAGGGCCAGCATGATCGGGAACAGCGGCAGCAACGCCTTGGTGGCCTTGTCGGATTCCTCGATGGCGCCTGCCTGCTCGATCCGGTAGCCTGCCGGCAACCTGGCGAGGATTGGCTGCAGTTGCTGCTGGATCGCCGCGGACACATCGGGCGGCTGCAATCCCTCGGCGATATCGCCGCGTACCGTGATCGTCGGCGTACGGTCGCGGCGGCGCAGGATCGGATCTTCCATGCGCACATCGACGGTGCCTGCCTGGGACAGCGGAATGCGCTGTCCTGCCGCCCCGGTCAAGGTGAAGCCGGAGATCTTCGCCGGGTCCAGGCGGATGTCTCCCGCGGCGCGCGCCAGCACCTGTACCGAGCGGATATCCTCGCGCACTTCGGTGACCGGCAGGCCGTTGAGCAGCAGTTGCAGTTGCTGCGCCACGCCGCTGGAAGTCAGCCCTACGGCCTGCAGGCGATCCTGCTGCAGCGTGAAGTGCAGGGCGGGCGCACGCGATCCCCAGTCGGTATTGACGGTCCGCATCAGCGGGCTGCTCTCCATCACGCGGCGCACGTCCGCCGAAATTGCACGCAGCTTGTCCGGATCCGGCCCCGCGACGCGGAATGCCACCGGGAAGGGCGAGTAAGGGCCGAATACCAGCTGGCTGACGCGCACGCGGGCCTCCTGCGCCAGCCCATCGGCAATGGCCTGGCGCAGGCGGGCCTTCAGCGCTTCGCGTTCGGCCTGGCTGTCGGTCCGCACCACGAGCTTCGCAAAGGAGGGATCCGGCAGTTCCGGCGACATGGCCAGATAGAAGCGGGGCGCGCCCTGGCCGACGTAGGCCGTCACGATCTTCGCCTCCGGCTGGCGCGCGAGCCAGGCTTCGACCTTGGCCGTGGCCGCGCTGGTCCGGCCAATCGCCGTGCCATAGGGCATCTGGACTTCGACCAGCACCTCGGGGCGATCGGAAGTCGGGAAGAACTGTTTCTTCACGATGTCCATGCCCAGCACCGACACCACGAAGCTGCCCACCACGACCGCGGCCACGATCCACTTGCGCCCGATGACGCGCCCCAGCAGGCGACGGAAGCGGTTGTAGTTCGGCGTGCCATAGATGGCATCGTGGCCGCCTGCGGCCTTGCCGATCTCGGGCAGCAGCTTTACGCCCAGGTAGGGCGTAAAGGCGACGGCGACGATCCAGGACACGACCAGGGCAATGCCCACGATCCAGAACATGTTGCTCGTGTATTCGCCGGCCGTTGAGCGCGCAAAGCCGTTGGGCATGAACCCCACCGCAGTGACCAGCGTGCCGGACAGCATCGGCGCGGCGGTGTGGCTCCAGGCATAGGCGGAGGCGGCGATGCGGCTGTAGCCTTCCTCCATCTTGACCACCATCATCTCGATCGCGATGATGGCGTCGTCCACCAGCAGGCCCAGCGCCAGGATCAGCGCGCCCAGGGTAATGCGGTCGAAATTCTTGCCTGTGGCCGCCATGACGACGAACACCGCAGCCAGCGTCAGCGGCACGGCGGCCGCCACGACGATGCCGACGCGCCAGCCCATGCTCACGAAGCACACCACCAGCACCACCATCAGGGCGACAAAGAACTTGACCATGAACTCGTCGACCGATGCGCTGATGTTGACGGACTGGTCGGTCACCTTGGCCAGGCTCATGCCCAGCGGCAACCCTTCATTGATCGCCGACACTTCCGCATCCAGCGCCTTGCCGAGGTCCAGGCCGTTCCAGCCGTCGCGCATCACGACGCCCAGCAACAGTGCGGGTTCGCCGTTGCTGCGGACGAGGAAGGTCGCCGGATCCTCGTAGCCGCGCTCCACCGTGGCGACATCCGAAAGCTTGAGGGTGCGGCCCTGCGCCACCACCGGCGTGTCCCGGATCTTCTGCAGCTTGTCGAAGGCGCCGTCGAGGCGGATGAAGACCTGCGGACCCGCGGTGTCGATCGACCCGGCGGGCGTGAGGGCGTTCTGGCTGTTCAGGGCCGCGAAGATGTCCTGCGGCGAGATGCCCAGCGTGGCCAGGCGATCATGGGAAAAGCTGACGAAGATGCGCTCGGACTGTTCCCCGATGATGTTCACCTTCTTCACGCCCGCGACGTGCAGCAGGCGCTGGCGCAATCCTTCGGCGTCGCGGACCAGCGCCCGCTGCGGCTCGCCCTTTGCCTTCAATGCGAACAGCGCGAAGGTCACGTCCGAATACTCGTCGTTGACGATCGGGCCGATCACGCCGGCAGGCAGCGCCGCGGACTCATCCTGGATCTTCTTGCGCGCCTGGTAGAACTCTTCCTGGACCTCCGCTGGCGGGGTGCTGTCGAGCAGGGTGACGGTGGTGAACGCCAGGCCGGGGCGGGTGTAGGTCTCCGTCCGGTCGTACCAGCGCAGTTCCTGCATGCGCTTTTCCAGCCGTTCCGCCACCTGGTCCTGCATCTCCTGCGCCGTCGCGCCCGGCCAGGCCGTGATGACGGTCATGGTCTTCACCGTGAAGGCGGGATCTTCCGCGCGGCCCAGCTGGAAGAAGGCGATGACGCCTGCCACCGACACCAGGAGGATCAGGAACAGCGTGACGGATCGCTCGCGCACCGCGAGCGCAGAAAGGTTGAAACCACTCATTGCTGCGCTCCCTGGCCGGAAGCCTGCGCGGCCCCGGTCCCGATTGCCGCGATCCGCACCTGCTCGCCCTCGCGCAGCAGGTGGGCGCCCAGCGCGATGATCCGGTCGCCGGCGCGGAGGTCACCGGCGACACGCGCGGCATCGTCGTCCAGGCTGCGCACCTTGACCGGGCGCCAGCTGACGCGATTGGACTTTCCGTTCAGCACCCACACGCCCGGGCCTTTGCCCGGATCGAAGAGCGCGCCGATCGGTACCTGCAGGTCGGCTTGCGTCGAGGCGCGGCGGACTTCCGGAATCCGGAGGACAACGGTGGCGCCGAGCGGGGCCTCGGCCAGCGCGCCGTCGAGCACGTACCTCGCTTCGTAGGTGCGGGTCTGCCGGTCCGCCGCGTTGGAAAGCTGCCTGAGTTTTGCCGATACCGTCAGCGTGTCGTTGCCGTAAAGGGTCGCCTCGCCGACCGAGCCCACCGGCGGCAGAAGGGTTTCAGGGAGGTGGACCACGGCTTCGCGCCGCCCCGCATGCGCCACGCGCACCACCACCTGGCCGGCATTGACGACCTGCCCGGCATCGGCCAGCGTTTCCACGACAACGCCGTCGGCGTCAGCGACCAGGACTGCGTAGCCGGTGGCATTCCTTGCCACGTCCGCCTGGGCTTCCGCTGCCTTGAGCTGTGCCCTGGCCGATTCCGCCGCGGCCCTGATCTGGTCGTAGGCCGAGGCCGACACCGCGCCGGTCCCGACCAGGTCGCGATAGCGGGCTTCGTCATCCGCCGTTTGCCTGGCCCGGGCCCGCGCGGCAACGACCGTCTCCTGCTGCGCGTGCTCCGCCAGCTTCAGGTCGTTGGGGTCGATACGCATCAGCGGCTGGCCGCGCTTGACCGCCTGACCCGTATCGACAAGCCGCTCCAGGACTTTGCCCGAGACACGAAAGCCCAGGTCGCCCTGGACCCGGGCGGCAACGGTTCCGGTGAAAGAGCGTGTGGCGGCGGCCGGGTCCTGGACGATTCCGACCCGGACCAGCGGGGGCTGGATCCGTGGATCGGCCGCCGGCGGCTCGCCGCAAGCGGCTAGTGCAAGTGGCAACACGCACGCGGCGGCGGATAAAGCGATTCGGAGCTGAAGCATAAGGTCCTCTCTACGCGAGATTGAACCTGAATTATTGGTCGTGTGACCATTTTAGTCAATGGTCACAGGCCGGCGCAGCAGCGCGGCGGCGCATACGCCGCCTGCAACGAAGCGCAGGTGCCTGTTACGGGGCCAGGCTGCGCAGTATCAGGCTGGAAAGCTGCGCGTGAGCCTCCGCGGCAACGTCGAGGTTGTGCTGCAGCAGCAATGGATCGATGTAGGGACGCATGACGAGGTAGATGCCGTTGGCGGTCTCGTCCAGCGGTGTCTTACGCTCGAATTCACCCGATTTCCGGCCCTCCAGGATGGTCCTCATCACGAGATTCCGGATGTGGTCCTCATAGGCGAGAACCGGCTGCCACCGCTCCTGCGCGGCCGCCGCGGCAATCGCATAGAGCTTGCGGTCCTGGAAAAACAGGCGCACGCCGGCGTCGACCAGCGTCTTGAACAGCCGCCGCAAGCGTTCGGAAGCCGTCGGGACGACGGCAAGGGCCTCGTCGACCTCATTGGTGATCGCGCCCAGGCAGTTTGCGCAGATCACTTCACCGATCGCCTGCTTGGAATCGAAGAACTTGTAGATGTACGCCTTGGAGAAGCCGATCGCCTTGGCGAGGTCGGAAACCGTGGTCTTCTCGTAGCCGTAGAGGCTGAAGTGCTCGGTGGCCGCCTCGACGATCTGGGAGCGGACATTGTGGTCTGCGGGGCCCCGGGATGGCAGGGCAGAGGGTGTGGTTTCGGTCATTCGGCCAGCTTACCGTGGTAGATGGTCATTGACAACCAGTGACCAATTTATACTATAGTCACTACTCCGATCGTTTAAGTCACCGCACACTCCAATGCTTTTCCCTCGCTATCTGACCCTGCTGCTGAGTGCCTGCGCCATGGCGGGCTGCGCCGTCGGCCCTGATTACAGAAAACCGGACGTTCCGGTTTCGGAACGCTACCTGGGCCAGTCCGGCATTGAACAACGGCACGCGCCGCCGCCGGCCGAGCTGGCAACCTGGTGGGAAGGTTTCGGCGATCCCATGCTGACCCGCCTGGTGTCGCTGGCGCTGGAACAGAACCTGGACCTGGCGCAGGCGTCGGCGCGCGTCACCCAGGCACGCGCGGGGCTTGGCGCGGCCAACGCGGCCTTGCTGCCTTCGGGTAGCGCCAGCGCGCAGGCGGGCAGGAGCTACCAGTCGATCGAGACGCCGCTTGGCAGGCTGCAGAATGCCACGCCGGGCTTTGACAGATATGGCAATACCTACGAGGCTAACCTCGGCGCCGGCTGGGAGCTGGACGTCTTCGGCGGACTGCGCCGCGGGCGGGAAGCCGCGCTGGCGGAATACCAGGCCTCGGCAGCGGGCGCGGCCGCGACGCGTCTCGCCGTGGCCGCGCAAACGGCCGACCTGTACATCACCGTGCGCGGATTGCAGACCCGTCTGGGCATCGCCAGGCGGCAAATGGAGACGCAGCAGAAATTGCTCTCCACGGTTGGCCTGCTGTTCGGCAAGGGCCTTGCCGCCGAGCTGGAGGTCCGTCAGGCCGAGGGCGCGCTGGCCCAGGTCAGCGCCACCCTCCCGGTGCTGGAGACGGGGCTCGATGCAGCGTTGAACGCGCTGGACGTGATGCTTGGTGTTCCGCCGGGCACGTATCGCGCCGAACTGGGCGGTCCAGGAACGATACCTGCGGCACCGCAGCTGGCCGGTACGGGTTCGCCGGCGGACCTGCTGCGACGCAGGCCGGACCTCATCGTCGCGGAGCGCCGGCTGGCGGCAGCCAACGCACGCATCGGTGTCGCCATTGCCGAGTACTACCCCAAGTTCTCGATCAGCGCCCTGTTGGGCAGCGCCACGACCGTGGCCGGCGGCAACCTGTTTTCCGCCGGGGCGAGCCAGGCGGCGGGCGTGCTGGGCCTGCGCTGGCGCCTGTTCGATTTCGGCCGCATCAATGCCCAGATCGACCTGGCCCGCGGCCAGGAGGCGGAAGCCCTGGCGGCATACCGGCAGGCCGTGCTGCGCGCGACCGAAGATGTCGAAAATGCCTTCTCCGCGCTAATCAAGCGTGAAGAGCAGGCCGGAACGCTGGCACAGGGTGAAGCCTCGCTGACGCAGGCGCGTAACGCCTCGCTCGCGGCCTACCAGAAAGGTGTGGTCCGCCTGATCGAGGTGCTGCTTGCCGACGAGAGCCTGCTGCGCACGTCCGATGCCAGGGCGCAGGCCCAGACGGAATCCGCCCGCGCCGCCGTGGCCGCGTTTAAGGCGCTGGGCAGCGGCTGGCAGCCGGCAACGGCCCTATAAGGCAATAATGCGGCTTGCTTTCCGGCAATCCGGCTGCTGGACTCAAAAGTCGCACAGTTGAACGTACGGAGCTTTGGGGATTTACAGAGCTTGTGGCTATGACGGCGGTATATCGAGACCCGTGCGGCCAACGGTCCCTAGTCAATCATCCCTTGAACGTCAAAAACATGATAGCCCCAGGGGGGCATGTCGAGGAACAGACCACGGGCGTGCAGGTCATCGCCTGGTCGGTCGTAGACCGCAGGACCGAGCCGGTCCTGGAGTCGTATGGTCCGCCCTGCCAATTCCGTGAAGGGAATTCGCATGAAACATTGGCTTTGCTGGGGTGAGTAGTTTACGGCCACGAAGATCCACTCATGAGAAGCACGTACCCAGCCGAACGCAATGAAGTTGTCGGACGTTTTGTTGTCGACCCAGGCGGGAATGCATTCGAGCAAGGACCAGTTGCCGTCGCGAAGGAGCGGTTGGCGCAATACAGCAAGCAGCCGGGTATAGAACTGCGCGAGCATTCCGTCCACCGCTTCATCCGGGGCGCGGACCAGGTGCGGCGAGATACGTGCTCGCCGGCCCTCGAACTGTCCTTGGTGGAAAAACCGCAAGCCCGGCGTGAGGAAGGTCAGTACGGCGGCAGCTTCATGAACTTCGGATGCAAAGGTTGATGCCGCGCGCGGTTCATCGTGATTCTCCAGGAAGCGCACCAACTTGTCCTGATAGGCGAGCTCAGCGTGCAGGTGCTCTCGCACGGGGCGGGCGTGCTGCTCGTGCAAGCGGTCGTACAAGCGCTTGTCATAAGTGTAGTCGAAGCCCTGTTGCTGCAGCGTCCATTCCAGATCCCAATACACTTCAGCCATGAACAGGAAGCCGGGATGCTGGCGCCGCACCGACTCCGTCGCCTTTGGCCAGAACGGGCCAGGCCGGATGCCCCAGGTGCGCTCAAACACCTCTGGCAAGATAAGCATGGCCATGTCGCAGCGCACACCGTCGCACTGGTCGGCAATGCGCTCCAGTTCGCCAATCATCGCTTGCTGCAATTGCGGATTACCGTAGTTGAGCTGCAGCGTGTCGGGCCAGCCGTCGAAGTATGGGTCTCTGCCGTAGGCGAGCAACATCGGTCCGCTCCTCGTTTCCACGCGGCAATAATTGCGTGGCGAACGCACCAGAGCCTCCTCGCTGCAATGGACGAAGTAGTCGGGGTGCTCGTCCACCCATGTGTGATCCGGGGCCATGTGGTTCGGCACAAAATCGAGCATCAGGCGCAGCCCGCGCTTTCTCGCGCGTGCGCGCAGGCGCGCCAACGCTTCGTCGCCACCGAGGTCGCGGTGCACGGTGTAACGTTTGATCGCAAAGCCGGAACCAGCGATATCTGCCTCGCGCAGATCGGGCAGCGTTTGCTCGAACTCCCGACGCCACGCCGCATTGCTGCGCGAGATGCGCTGCGCGGCAGGCCCCGTCTGCCAAACGCTTAGCAGCCAGAGCCAGTCGAAACCTAGCTCTGCCAGATGGTCCAGTTCGGTGTCGGGGATATCATCCAGCGTGGCCGCATGGCCGAGCGATTGCGACAGCTCGGTCATACGGACTCGGGTGTTGAGCTGGTATAACGCCGGGTAGCGAGGTGTCAGCACAGCTGTCAACCAGTCTAGGTGGCCTTCTCGGGAGAGACCGGCTTGCCCGGAGTCGCGGACTCCGGGCCGTCGTGTGTGCCTCTAAGCGCGCGCAAGGCAGCTACCTGCGCGCCCGGCGTGAGCAACATGTCCTTCGAAAGTATGGAATTCCCTTGGATGATGCGCGCGACGCAGCCCGTCCAGCCGGTCTGGTGGCTAGCGCCGAGCCCCACGCCGGTGTCGCCGTGGAAATATTCGTAGAACAGCAGCAGATCGCGCCAGTGGGGGTCGTCGCGGAACTTGTTTGCTGCGCCGTATACGGGCCTGCGGCCGTCTTCGTTGCGCAGGAAGATCCGACTTAAGCGCTCGCCTAATTCATGCGCCACTTCGAGCAATGTCATCATCCGCCCGGTCCCTGTTGGGCACTCAACTTTAAAGTTCTCGCCGAAGTAGGCATACAGGCGTATCAGCGATGTATAGATCAGGTAGTTGATGGGCATCCACACGGGCCCGCGCCAGTTGGAATTGCCGCCGAACATCCCGGTGTCGGAATCGCCGGGCACGTAGGCCACGCGATACTCTTGGCCTGCATGGCGGAAGACGTAAGGGTGATCGAGGTGAAAGCGCGACAGCGCGCGAATGCCATGCGGGCCGAAGAACTCGTCTTCATCCAGCATGCGCGTCAGAATCCGGCGCAGCTTCTGCTCGTCAACGATCGCCAGCATGCGACGGTTGGATACCCCGGGCTGTTGCGGCAGATGCATGCTGGCGGCGAGCTCCGGGTGGCGCCCCAGGAACAGCTTGGCACGCTCCCGGAACGTCGGTAGCCTGGCGAGGATGTCTTCTTCGAACACGGCCACCGCCGCTAGCGGCAGCAGCCCTACGATGGAGCGCACCTTGAGGCGCGTGGCATTGCCGTCAGGGAAACGCAACACATCATAGAAAAAGCCATCCTCTTCATCCCACATTTCGTCGTTCCGCTCGCCGACGCTGTCCAGCGCGCCGGCAATGAACACGGTGTGCTGGAAGAATTTCTCTACAAACTCCTCGTAGAGCGGCTCCTGCAGCGCAAGCTCGACGGCGATACGCAGCATCTGCTGGCTGAAGAACACCATCCAGGCAGTACCGTCAGCCTGATCCAGGTAACCGCCCGTTGGCAGTGGCGACGAGCGGTCGAACACGCCAATATTGTCGAGCCCGAGAAAGCCTCCCTCGAAGACATTGGCCCCCGTCCGGTCCTTGCGGTTGACCCACCAAGTGAAGTTGATGAGCAGCTTGGAGAAGGCGTACTTGAGGAACTCGACATCGCCTCTTCCACCGTGACGCTCCTTGTCAAGGACGTAGAGCTGCATCGTAGCCCAGGCATGCACGGGGGGATTGACATCGCCGAAGTTCCATTCGTAAGCGGGAAGCTGGCCATTCGGATGCAGGTAGTCGTTGCGAAGCATCAGGTCGAGCTGTTGCTTGGCGAAGTCGGGATCGACCATGCTTAGTGGAATCATGTGAAACGCCAAGTCCCATGCGGCGTACCAGGGATACTCCCATTTGTCCGGCATCGAGATGATGTCATCGTTGAACATGTGCGCCCATTCGCTGTTGCGTACCCGCCTTCGCTCCAATTTCGGCAATCGGCCACCCGCGCCGTGCTCGTCGAGCCAGATACCGAGGTCATAGTAGAAGTACTGCTTAGTCCAGAGCATGCCGGCCAGCGCCTGGCGCATGACGTTCGCTCGATCTGGGTCGCCACGAATGGCGGAAGGTGTGATCGACGCGTAAAAGGCATCGGCCTCCTCCAGCCGGGTGGCAAATACCGCATCGAAGTCATTGAAGGGTGCGAATGCCGAGCCCGGTGCCCGGGTCGTCAAGCGCAACCGCACGACTTGTGACTCACCGCCGCCGATGTTGAGGTGATAGTGGGACGCCGCCTTGGTTCCCTGCTGCGCCGGATTCACCGCCGCGGCGTCGCCGTGCACGATGAAGTCGTGGATACCGTCCTTAGCATAGGGCGACGCGTTGCTTGTGCCGAACAGCCGGGCGTTGTTAGTCTCATTCTCGGTGAAGAGCAGCGGCACGTCCGAGTCGCAGTAGAGGTAATACTCGCCCAGCGATTCCTGAATTAAAGGGTCGCTGTGACGAGCGCGGACCGTCGCTTTCCCGGAGGAATCGACGCGCTCGACGATTGGCTTCGAACCGCCTCGAGGCTGCGACCAAGTATTGCGGAACCACAGGGTCGGCAACACGTGAAGCGGCGCTGCATCTGGACCGCGGTTGAAGATGCTGATTCTGACAAGCACGTCTTGAGGCGTCCCCTTCGCGTACTCGACAAAGACGTCAAAATACCGGTTGCCGTCAAACACGCCAGTGTCCAGTAACTCGTACTCGGCTTCATGCTTGGTGCGGCGGCGGTTGGTCTCGACGAGATCCGTGTATGGATAGGCGGCCTGTGGATACTTGTACAAATACTTCATGTACGAGTGCGTCGGCGTGGAATCGAGATAAAAGTAATACTCCTTCACGTCCTCGCCATGATTGCCCTCGCTGTTGCCCAGTCCGAAGGCGCGCTCCTTGAGAATCGGATCGCACCCATTCCATAGCGCTAGCGCGAAGCACAATACCTGATGATCGTCGCTAATACCGCCGAGGCCATCCTCACCCCACCGGTAGGCGCGTGAGCGGGCCTGGTCATGAGTGAAGTAGTTCCAGGCGTCGCCGTTGTCACTGTAGTCTTCGCGCACCGTCCCCCATTGCCTCTCGCTGAGGTAGGGGCCCCACAATTTCCATGCTGCGCGGCCCGCGTGCGCTTCATCGAGCCGGTGTTTCTCTGCTTCATTGCTCATGACGCAATCCTTCTCTAGCCGGCGAGGCCGGGCAAACTGGACCGGAATGGGGCCAGTGTGAACACGATATACGCGCAATCCAATCAAGCGTCAGTCAGCTTTCGCCAAATCTGCTAGATGCTTACTGGTACACAGGAGACATTCTTCAGAATAGGGTTAAGCTGGTTCCCGGTCTTGATCACACCCCTGGAAATGAAGAAGGCGAGCAGAGAAGCGACCGCAGTCGCCCGGTGTCGAGGGAGGTACCAGATCTCTGCGCTTGGGATGGTCACGGCCGCAAACAGGGCCGCGGAGCCGCCGACAAGGCCTGCGCCGACAATGACAATCTTCGGTTGCCGCATGGCAAGCCTCCTTTCGAGCCTGTCTTCAGGTGCGCTTGAACCTATTGAAGTGCGCGGGGATCTCACTCTCTTGCTCCATATCAAATAATATTTTGAGCTGTTCCGTGACGAGTCGAGAGAGCCTCTTTTCGCAGGCCTTTGCAATAAAGTGAAGCACCGCGGGAAGATCGATGCCGTCGTGCCAGTAGGCAATGCTCGTACGGCAGCATTGGGCGGGGTCTTCCGCGCCCTGAAGCCTTTAAGAAATTCCTCGTTCCTTTTCGGCGTTCACAGCTACTTCATTCGTTTAAAGCGATGTCTAAGGCGTTAACTGAAAGGACGAGCGTCTTGACGGCCTCCGATCTTCCCCAAGAGGTCGCAAAGTGCAATCAGATGCCAACGTCTGGCAGTTCGTGTTGTCCCGCACAATATATAGCTGAGCCTGATCCTCCGACACCTTTGGCGGCGACGAAACGATGCGATCGGAAGTGGAGCGCGCGGCCGAGCTTTGATCATATGTTGATACCCACCTTTCTGCGGGAATGACGGAGGCGGAAGCGCGACCAATCAAAGGTAGTCTCCCATAGAACCAACCACTATATTTCTGCAAGACAGTCGGGTGTGGCCTGCCCGAGGGCGTGCGCCACGCTTGCGTCGAACGCGCTCGATTCGCGCAACCTGCGGGCCGGAGACCACGCTTACAGTTGGGCTTGACAGCCGAGCAATTCCTCGCCACTCACAGCACAAAGAACCGACCATGTGGGGAGCCAGTATGAACGGGATGGACGATGCCGCGCTCAGATCCGCACCATGCGGTGGTGACGAAAGCACCTTGCAGGTGCTATTGGTGGCGTCGGAGATCGTTCCGCTGGCCAAGACAGGCGGCCTGGCGGACGTCTGCGGGGCGCTCCCCACGGCCCTTGCCCGGCTTGGCATCGACGTGCGCCTGATGATGCCCGCCTACCCTGAAGCCCTGGCGCGCCTTGTTGCGCCGCGACAGGTTGCCGATCTTGGAGAATTGCTGCCGGGAGCTTTCGTACGCCTGATCGCAGGTTCGATGCCGGATTCCCGCTTGCCGATATGGCTGGTCGACTGCCCGGCGCTATATGACCGGCCTGGGACGCCATATCAGGACGCGAGCGGCTGTGAATGGGAGGACAATGCGCAGCGCTTTGGCGTCCTCTGTCATGCCGCCGCGCGGGTGGCGCTAGGACATGCCGTGCCCGGATGGCGCGCAGACGTCGTCCATGCGCATGACTGGCATACCGGGCTGGTGCCACTGCTGGTGGCGCGGAGCGGCCAGCCGCGCCCGCGCACGATATTCACTATCCATAACGCCGCGTTCCAGGGCAACTTCCCACTCGGTCTGGCCGAGCAGCTTGGTTTGCCTCAAGACACATTGACTCCTGATGGAATCGAATTCTACGGCCAACTCTCGTTCCTAAAGGCCGGTGTGCGCTATGCGGACAAGGTGACCACCGTTAGTCCGACATACGCGAAAGAAATCTGCACTCCCGAATTCGGTTTTGGCATGGATGGGGTGTTCCGGGCCCGAAGTGCGGACCTCGTCGGCATTCTCAATGGTATCGATGTGCAGCACTGGGATCCCTGCACCGATCCGCATCTGTCGCGTAATTACTCGTGCAATGACTTGCGCGGCAAGGAGTCATGCAAAGCGGATGAGCAACGGCGCCTCAGCCTGAATGTCGACACTTCCGCGCCGCTGGCGATCTTTATTAGCCGCTTGACCTGGCAAAAGATGGCCGACGTACTCCTTGAACGGTTGCCGGACATGTTGACGCGCCACCCGCGCCTGCAATTTGCGCTACACGGGCGCGGCGAAAGTAAGCTGGAAGCCGGCTTTGCCCGCATGGCTGCCCGCTTTCCCGGGCGTGCATCGGTGCAGATTGGCTATGAGGAGGCACGGGCGCATAGACTCCATGCTGCCGGCGACATTCTTCTGCACGGGTCTCGCTTCGAGCCATGTGGCCTGACTCAGATGTACGCCATGCGTTATGGCACGGTTCCGGTCGTTCGGCGGGTCGGTGGACTGGCGGACAGTGTACGCGATGCAGGTATCCATGATCGGCGCGCTCCTGATGCGACCGGCTTCGTGTTTGACGACGCCACTGGCGAAGCCATGGAGTCCGCGCTGACTCGCTGCCTCTCGCTGTACGAGAGGCGGCCCAAGCGCTGGTCAGAACTCCGGAAGCACGCCATGTCGGGAGACTTTGGCTGGACGCGTTCGGCTGCAAGTTACGCGCGTATCTACCTTGAACTGGCGGGTAAACGTATTTCCCTGCCTGGCAGGCGTATGCCAGTATGCGCGGGAGCTTCCACGGATCGCGAGCCAACTGCTGATAGCGGAGCCGGGCGGCAGCAAGCGATCTTATAGTAGTGGGGGCTTCACATGTATGTCTTCCCGGCGGAAGTTTCTGAAACCGCTGTCTGCGCTCGTACAGTGGTCCTCGCTGCGCTCGAAATAGAACTTGCACTGCGCATGTAGTTGATGCCACGCAGCGGGGGAGGTACCCAGTACGGACCCTTGATCCACGGCAAATAGCCATGGCGATTCAACTCCTATTGTGGAAACACGGTGTGCAGTTGCTTTCCACATCTGAGGCCGCGAGTTTGATCGAATTATGGTCGTCACTTTGCGAGGGTAACCATGTCATCAACCCTGAATATTCTTGTGATGCCAGCGCACCTTGGCTGGACTGTCTGGGCTGAGGACAGGGCAGATGTGTACAGGTTTTTGGGTTCACTCAATGAAGCCATAGAAACAGCTATTGATATCGCAAAGCTGGAGAAGGCCGAACTAGCCGTCTACGGACTCGATGGCAGGATTCGGATGCGACGTTCCTTCATTGAACGAACATCGGAAGCGCCTTCGTTTTCGCAGACCCGAGGCGAGAACGTCGAGGAAGCCTCCGATAGACCAAATTAAACCGGCGTGTGGACACCAAGCTTTTTCAACCGCCGTTGGTCGGTCACCGACTCTTGTGCCGGCGCGCGAGGCGGCGATTGAGAAGCGAGAAGTTCGTGACTTGAATTGCAGATCCAATCTCAGATCACTGGATAGCGCCAACTCGGCAGATCAGCCAAGGGTAGTCGGTCCGCCAGACTCAGGGCGTGCGCAGGCGCAGCGCGACCTCAATTTGTGAGACTCATCATGCTCAAGAAGTCCATTCCATCCCTGATCATTGCCGCGTTGACAGCAGTCGGCATGACACAGTTGAGCCATGCCCAGAAGAACTACACGGAGGGGGCCGATCTGTACGGAGGAAGCCATGCCGCCAAGAAGCTGTCCCCCGATGCCGACGCAGCCAAGGCCAGCAAGTTTGATTCCTACACCGACGGTGCGAAGCAGTCGACCGGATCCCACCTGAACGCTTCCAATAAGCCTTTCGATCCGTACTCCGAAGGGGCGAAGGCCGGCAGAAACGACCCTTACACAGACGGCGCAAAGACCGGCAAGTTCGATCCATATGCCGATGGCGCGATGGCGCCGGCTGCTGGCAAGTCCCGGTAGGACCGTCAATCCTGGGGCAAGACGGTGAAGCAGGGCGAACGGCTGTACCGGCCGGCTCGTTCAAGACCGTGGTGTCTCCGGAACGGAGCAAGGAGACCATCGGCATGGACGGCGTCTGCCAGGAAGCCCATAACTGCGATGCGATTGCCCTGGAGGACAGCGTGGTCTGCGTGATCCCGTTCCACCTGCTCGAGGCGCTTTGTCGCGAAGTCAAGCCTCTGCAACATGTCCGCCGAGCAGCGTGTGGCGGCATTCCTGTTGAACGTCTCGGCACGCTACCGGGAGCGCGGCTACTCGGGCACGTCCTTTGTACTGCGGATGACGCGCGAGGACATCGGCAGCTTTCTCTGCGTGACGCTGGAAACAGTGAGCCGGACATTGTCTAAATTCCAGCAGGAAGGACTGCTCACGGTGCAGGGCAAGTCCATCGAGCTGATCAACCTGGACGCCCTGGATGCTCGCTAGCGGCGTCATACCCGGTGAGGCATGGCGTGAACGATCCCGGTCTTGATTCCGGCATTCCCGGCCGGCTCGGAGATGTCTTGGCCGCCGCCGCGTCCCGCGAAGTCGGCACGCTGGTGTTCCGGCCGCTCGAGATCGATACGTGGCAGGAGCATGTCATCTACATGCATCCGGATTGCCCCGTCTGCCGTGCCGAGGGCTTTTCCGCGCAGGCGCGTGTGCGCGTGCAGATCGGCGACCGGTCATTGATCGCCACGCTGACACTGCTGGGCGCGCCGCTATTGAACATGGGCGAAGCGAGCCTGTCGGTGAGCGCGGCACGAACGCTGGCGGCACGCGCCGGCGATGTCGTGCATGTCACCCATGCACCCGCGCTAGAGTCGGTGCGGGCACTGCGTGCGAAGATCTATGGCTGTCACCTGGACAGCGCCCAGCTGGAGGGCATTATTGGCGACATCAGTGCAGGGCGGTACGCTGACGTGCATATTGCCGCGTTTCTCACCGCCTGCGCGGATGGTCGCATGAGCCTGCGCGAAACCGTCGATCTGACCCGCGCCATGGTCCGGTCCGGCCAGCGCCTGAGCTGGGATAGGGAAGTGGTTGCCGACAAGCATTGTGTCGGCGGGCTGCCGGGCAACCGCACCACGCCGATCGTGGTGGCCATCGCGGCAGCCGCGGGGCTGCTGCTGCCCAAGACCTCTTCACGCGCGATCACGTCGCCCGCCGGCACCGCCGATACGATGGAAGCCCTGACCCGCGTGACACTTGACGCGACGGAACTGCGGCGCGTGGTGGAACAGGTCGGGGCTGCACTGGTGTGGGGCGGCGCGCTAAGCCTGAGTCCCGCGGATGACGTGCTGATCCGCGTGGAGCGCGCCCTGGATATCGACAGCGATGCGCAGTTGGTGGCCTCAATCCTGTCGAAGAAGATTGCCGCCGGATCCACTCATGTGCTGATCGACGTGCCGGTGGGGCCGACCGCCAAGATCCGCGAAGACAGCGAGCTGGAGCGCCTGCATATCGCCATGGCCAAGGTCGCGGACGTTTTCGGGTTGAAGATCCGGATTCTGCGCACTGACGGCTCGCAGCCGGTGGGCCGGGGCGTCGGGCCGGCGCTGGAGGCGCTCGACGTGCTGGCAGTGCTGCAGTGCCAGCCGACGGCGCCCGCCGACTTGCGCGAACGCTCGCTGCTGCTGGCGGGCGAGCTGCTGGAGTTCTGCGGCGCGATGCCGGCCGGGCAGGGACGGTTGCAAGCCGGCAGTCTGCTCGACAGCGGTGCCGCCTGGGCCCGGTTCCAGGCGATCTGCGAAGCGCAAGGGGGGCTGCGCACCCCGGGGCAAGCGGTGTTCCGGCGCGACGTACTCGCGGCCCGTAGTGGCATCGTGACGTCCGTCGATAACCGGCACGTCGCGCGCGCGGCGAAGTTGGCCGGGGCACCGCGCCGACAGGTGGCGGGGCTGGAACTGCATGTCCGCACCGGCGACGAGGTCGTAGCCGGCGCGACGCTCTGTACACTGCATGCCCAGGCGTCCGGCGAACTGGAATATGCGTACAGCTACGCCCTGGCGCATGACCCCTTCCGCATCGAATAGCCCCGGGGTCCCGTTCGCCTTTGTCCGCTTCAGTCCACCGGCACCCACCGGGCCAGCAGGCGGCGCGCAGCAAACGCGGCGGCAGCGTAGCCCAACAGGATGGCCGTGAGCATCGGCCAATAGGCGGCAGGCAGCGGCTGCATGCCCAGCGGTGCGGCCAGCGGCGAGTAGGGCAACCACGCGCCGACGAGGCACAGCCCAATCGTGGTGGCCAGCAGGGCATGGCTGGGAAGGCTCTCGATGAAGGGCAGCCTGCGCGTTCGGATAATGTGGACAATGAGTGTCTGCGAGAACAGGGACTCGATGAACCAGCCGGTCTGAAAAAGCGTGGCCTGCGCGGGCGAATTGGCACCCAACAGCCAAAACAGCGCGGCGAAAGTCAGGTAGTCGAAGATTGAGCTGACCGGGCCCATGCCAAGGATGTACTCTCCCATCTTGCCGACCTCCCAGCGCCTGGGCCTGCGCAAGGACTCCTCGTCGACATTGTCGGTGGGCAGCGCCGTCTGTGAGAAATCGTAGAGCAGGTTGTTGGTCAGGAGCTGGATCGGCGCCATTGGCAGGAAAGGCAGCCAGGCGCTTGCTCCCAGCACGCTGAAGATATTGCCAAAGTTGGAGCTGGCACTCATGCGCAGGTACTTGAGCAGGTTGGCAAAGACCCGCCGCCCCTCCATGACGCCGTCATGCAGCACCAACAGGCTTTTCTCCAGCAGGATCAAGTCGGCCGACTCGCGGGCGATATCGGCCGCGCTGTCCACGGAAATACCGATGTCGGCGGCGCGCAGCGCCGGCCCGTCATTGATCCCGTCGCCCAGCACGCCAACGACCCGTCCGCGTTCGCGCAGCGCGCGCACGATGGCTTCCTTGTGCGCGGGTGTGAGCTTGGCGAAGATCTGGTTGCGCATTGCTGCTTCCGCCACGCCCTCGGCATCCAGCTTATCCAGGTCGCTACCAAGCACCGGCGTGGTGCGTGCAAGCCCGACCATCTGGCAGATCTTGCTCGCGATGCGTGGACTGTCCCCGGTCAGGATCTTGACGTCGATACCGCTGTCGGCCAGAGCAGCCAGCGCGGGGGCTGCACTTTCCTTGGGGGGATCGAGAAACGCGATGTAGCCCAGCAAGGTCAGTCCCTGTTCGTCGGCCAGGCAGTATGCGTGCGTCTCCGGCGCCTGCGGCAGTTCGCGAAAGGAGATCGCGATGACGCGGAAGCCATCGTCATTCAGGCGATCGCTGATGGCCATCAGGTCGCGGTAATGCGTTGCATCCAGCGGTACGCGCTGCCCCTCCAGTTCGGCCGTGGTGCAGACAGAAAACACTTCCTCCACCGCTCCTTTGCAGATGAGCATCCGGGTGTGAGGTGCCTGCACGACCACGGACATGCGTCGGCGGGTAAAGTCATAGGGTATCTCGTCGATCAGCCTGTATGCCTGTGCAATGCGCATGCGCTCGCTCAACTCCTCATGCCGCAGCACGGCCACATCCAGCAAGTTATGCAGGCCAGACTGAAAATAGCTGTTGAGATACGCAAACTCCAGCACCCGCTCGCTGTCGTTCCCGGCCAGGTCGACATGTTGCTTGAGGATGACCAGGTCCTGCGTCAGAGTCCCGGTCTTGTCCGTGCAAAGCGTGTCCATGGCGCCAAGGTTCTGGATTGCGGCCAGCCGCTTGGTGATGACCTTGCGCCGGGACATTGCCATCGCGCCCTTTGCCAGGTTGACGGTGACCAGCATCGGCAGCATCTCGGGGGCGAGGCCAACGCCAACCGCCATGGCAAACAGCACCGCTGCAAACCAGTCGCCTTTGGTCAGCCAGTTGATCAAGAACACCAATGGCGACATCACGGCGACGATCGCCAGCATCAACCGGGCGATGCGGTTCAGGCCAGCCTCGAAATCGGTGGGTGGCTCCTGCCCGGCGATCGACTGCGCGATGTGCCCGAAGATCGCGCGGTCACCGGTCAGCACGACCACCGCCGTGGCTGTCCCGCTGAATACCGCCGTCCCCATGAGAGCGATATTGGGGAAGTCGCCGGCTAGGGCAGCGACCGTGCAGCGCGCGGGAAATTTTTCTACCGGCATGGACTCGCCGGTCAATGCCGCCTGGTTCACGAAAAGGTCTTTGGATGCGAGCAGCCGGACATCGGCGGGTATCAGGTCACCCGCAGCCAGATGGATGATCTCGCCAGGAACAAGCTCGGCGATCGGGCGTTCCTGCACGACGGGCGCGCTGCCGGGGGCCGTACGGCGCTGCACGGCGATGGTGGTGTGGACCATCGTCCGCAGCGCCGCCACGGCGCGGTCGCTGCGGGTTTCCTGCCAGGTGGCAAGCGAGACGCTCAGCACGATCATTCCGCCGATCAAGGCAGCAGCGCTGTTGTCGTGCACAAGCACTGATACCGCCGACAGCACTATCAGCATCACGTTGACGGGGTTTAACAGCCGCCTGGACAGGCTGGCAAGCCAGTGTGGGCTTTGGTTGGGGGCAATGGTGTTGGGGCCGCATGTCCCCAGGCGCGAGGCTGCCTCGCGTTCGGTCAAGCCCGCCTCGGTCGCGCCAAGTCTGGCCAGAACTTCGCTGGCATCATGAGTGGCGGCCCATTCCAGTTCGGCCGGCAGCGACGTCACGTCGGCGGCGTGCGGAGAGACCCGCCGGCCGGCGGTTGACGCGGCACGGCGGTCGACACCCGGAGGCCGCTCGACCGTAAGGAGGGGCGGCTCTGCATCCTTCGCCATGCCTTACGGGGCCCGTGGCGCGCGCACCAGCAGCACTGGCACCTTCGACTCTTGCACCAGGCCCTCGGCCACGCTGCCCATCACCAGGCGCCGCACCCCGCGCCGGCCGTGGGTGCCTGCCACGACCAGGTCGGCGTGGACGCGCTGTGCAGCCGCGTCAATCGCCGTGGCAATGTCGCCAATGGCAAGGATTTCATCAACCAGTTGCGTGTGGCATTCGACCTTGCCCGCGTGGGCTTTGGCCGCGGCCTCAGCGAGCAGGCAGCGTCCGCCCTCGACCAGGTCGGGGCGCAGGTCGGCCAGGTTGCCGTAGCCCATGTCGTACTTGAGATAACTGTTGTCGACCACGTGGACGATCTCCAGGCGGGCCTTAAGCATAGCCGCGAGCTGGATCGCCTCGGCCAAGGCACGATCGCCGCAGTGGCTGCCGTCGATGGCGACGAGGATTGTCTGGTACATGGCGTTGCCTCCTTGTGAGCGCCCGCGGAGTGAGGCGATCCCCGTATGCGGGGACATAGACAGTGCTTCCAGCTTAGGACCGGGAAGGGTAGGCCGGTTGATGCAGGTCAGGGGCACGTCTATCGGCCAGCCCCCAGCGGCATGTACTTTCGTTGACAGGCATCAACAATGCATGCTCTGTCGTTCCCTACGTTGGACAGGACCATGGCACGAAGCCGCGGCGGCGGGCATGACGGTCCCGTCACTGTTCTGGTACTGGGGCAACCAGGGGGAACGAATATGGGCGAAGAAATCAGACAGAAGATCTTGGCTCTGTTGAACCAACACCGGATCATGACGCTTGCCACCCTGAGGCCGGATGGCTGGCCGCAGGATCCTGAACATGTTCCCATTCAAATATCCGGAGCAGCTTGCCTTGCCCGTGCCGATGCCTACCGCGGCGGACGTCCGAATATTCAGGTTGACCCCGATAGTCATCTCCGTCCTCGACTACTCCAAAGGCTTTGGCCATACGGATCTTGTCGCCTTCTGATTCCCGCTAAGCCACCGAGGCCTGGCTGTGCGACCTGACATTACCGACAGTTCACCCGTGCCGCAGGGTGCCCGCGGGCGGGCGGCCCTCCGGGGCATCCTGCTGCTCGCGTACAAACTGCTAGTCAACGATCGCGCGAAGTTTAGCGGCCTGCTGGTCGGCATTACCTTTGCGGTGTTCCTGATGATCGAGATGACTTCGCTGTTTGCGGGCGTGCTGAATCGCTCGTCATCCACCGTCTACAACATCGGCGCGAGCATCTGGGTCATGGACCCGGGCGTGACCACGGTGGCGAATACGATCGGCATGCCCGCGTATGTGCTGGACGCGGTGCGCAGCATCGACGGGGTGCGCTTTGCGGTGCCCCTTTACTCGGGCGGAGCGCTGGTACGCCTGAGAAGTGGCGCATATCAGCCGGTTACGGTGGTCGGCATTGACGACACAAGCCTATTCGGCCGGCCCAATGTCGTCCGGGGAAGCATCGAGGATATCTTTGCCGAAAACGCCTTCCTGGTCGTCAAGGATGCGGAGTTTCGCAAGCTTGAGAACCCGGATGTCGGCACGGTCTTCGAGATCAACGACCACCGCGGCGTGATCGTCGGCATCGCCGAGGTTGCGACCAGCGGGCTGTTTGGGGTGCCGACGCTGTATACGACATACCAGCGCGCGATCCAGTACCTGCCGACGGCGCGGTACACCATTTCCTACATCCTGGTGGAACCCAAGTCACCGGCGGATACGGCGCGCATCCAGCGTGCCGTAAGCCGCATCGGCTACCGGGCGCTGACCCGCGATGAGTTTATCCAGCGGATCTCCGACTTCTACAAATACCAGACCGGACTGGGGACAAACATCGGAGTACGCAAGGTGTTGCGCATTGAGCCGTTCGACGTCTTCCGGGGATGACCATGGCCCGCGTCGCCATCTCCGTGCAAGGGATCGAGAAGTGGTTCGGCGAGGGCGAGGCCCGTACCCACGCGCTGCGTGACGTGACGTTTGACGCCTACTTCGGCGAGATGCTCTTCATCGCGGGCCCCTCCGGCAGCGGCAAGACCACACTGCTGAGCGTCATTTCCGGCATCCTGCGTCCCGATGGCGGTCGCGTGATGATCGAGGGCATCGATGTGTGGAGCCTGGGAGACAATGACTTGGCCACCTTCCGGCTGGCCAGAGTCGGATTCGTGGCTAACTATTGGCGGTCGCTCGGGAAGAAATGGGGGCCGCTCGGGCCCTGCCGGATTCGGCGGCGGTGGCGGCGGCTTTGGCGGTGGCGGTGCCGCCGGCAAGCGGTGATGGTGAGAATTTGTCGTGCGGCATTGCGGAGGACTCAACGGCTAATGACGGTCGTGTCGCGGGAAACTTGCGCGCAATCGAGCCGGATGGCCGCGGGTCCCGTGCAGGACGTTGCGCTGGGACAAAGGCTGCGGCCAGACAGCAGCTAGGCTCGAGCTATGCGGCCGGCGAGGGGTCGGCACCTTGAGGAGTCGAACATGGCCATATTTATCATGGAAACGCGTGTCTCCGTGGAGTCCCTGCGGCAGCCGCGGTCGTTTGAGGCACTGGAACGCGGCGTTGCCGGCTATCTGGAAAAAGCCTGTCCGGATGTGAAATGGCTGGGCAGCTATGCAACCCTCGGGCCCTATGACTATCTGGATATCTTCGAGGCCAACGACATCGAGACTGCCATGCAGGTGTCGGTCCTGGTGCGGGCGTATGGTCACGGAGAGGCCTCGGTGCGTCCAGCCGTGGACTGGGGACGATTCAAGCACCTGGTGCGGAATCTTCCAGAATTACCAGCCGTGTGAGAACGGCCATGCGGATCGGCGTGCCGAAAGAGATCAAGGACAACGAGTACCGGGTAGGCTTGACGCCTGCCTGCGTGCGCGAACTTGTCAGCCGCGGTCACCAGGTCATGGTCGAGGCGGGCGCCGGGGCCGCACTTGGCCTCTCCGACGCGCAGTACGTTGCGGCCGGCGCAACGCTGGCTGCCGATGCGAAAGCCGTGTACGACCTGGCCCAGATGATTGTCAAGGTCAAGGAGCCGCAGCCAGGTGAACTGGCGCTGCTCAAGCCTGGGCAGATTCTCTATGCGTACTTGCATCTGGCCGCGGACCGTGAGCTGACTGCCGCGCTGGTCAAATCCGGTGCGGTCTGTATTGCCTATGAGACCGTTACGGGGCATGACGGTGGTCTGCCCTTGCTGGCCCCGATGAGCGAGGTGGCCGGCCGCATGTCAGTCCAGGTGGCGGCCGCCTGCCTCGGGAAGCCACACGGTGGCATGGGGCTACTGCTCGGCGGCGTCCCGGGCGTCGCGCCGGCACATGTCGTGGTGATTGGGGCCGGTGTGGTGGGCATCAATGCGGTCCGGATCGCCGTTGGCATGGGCGCGCGCGTGACGGTATTGGACAAGAATATCGATCGCCTACGCCAACTCGACGCTATGCATGGCAATGAGGTCGTAACGATCTACTCCAGCGCTGACAGCGTCGAGCGCGCATTGCTTTCGGCTGATGCGGTTATCGGCGCGGTGCTGGTGCCGGGCGCCGAGGCGCCCAAGCTGATCACGCGCGCGATGGTGGCGCACATGAAACCAGGTTCGGTGCTGGTAGATGTGGCGATAGACCAGGGTGGCTGCGCAGAGACATCGCGTCCCACCAGCCATACGGATCCGACCTACGTAGTGGACGGCGTGCTGCACTACTGCGTGACTAACATGCCGGCTGCCGTGGCCCGGACCTCCACCTTCGCCCTGAACAACGCCACGATCGGATATGCGATGGTGCTTGCCGACAAGGGATGGTCTCGCGCGCTCGCAGACGATCCCTGCCTGCGGGCGGGGCTCAATGTCTGTCGCGGGAGTGTGACCTATCCAGCCGTCGCAAGCGCTCATGGCTACGTCCATGTGCCCGCCAAGGTGGTGCTGCACTGAGCGGGTGCCGACACTATCCGACTGCACGGTCCACGCCTTGCTGTTGGCCGCCGCTGGCGCGAGCTCGAGAGGGCGTGAGCTGGAGTGCAGGGCCCAATACCTGGTGCTGGCGCGGTAACCTCCCGGGCGGGGATCAAACTGCCGCGTCTGGCTCCAGCAGTCTTGAGCGGATTTCGTCGCGCGCCGCGTCGCGCAGTCGCAATAATGCCGGCCAGTCATCACCTGATGCGTATGTCGCTTCGCCGGCAACGAGTGCCAACGGAGCATGACTCGGCCACCAACGCCCGTCCCGCAGCAATGAGCGGGTGCCGATCAGGGCAATGGGAACAACCGGGGCCTGTGCGCGGGCTGCGCACCGGAACGCGCCCAGCCGGAAGGGCATCAATCCCGGCTCTCGCCGGAAGGTCCCCTCGGGGAAGAAAACGAGGGATTCGCCCCCCAGGATCCGCTGCTCCAGTGCACTGGTATCTTCGATCCCACGCGCGGGGTCGAAGCGCTCAACGAAGGCGCAGCCAAGCCTGTTAAGGAGCATGGCCAGCGGCGGGCTCCTTAGCAGCTCCTGCTTTGCCACGAAGGTAAAGTGTGGAGGCAGCACTGCCGTGAGCAGAATCACATCCGTGTAGCTGGCATGGTTGGCCACGATAACCACCGGTGCCGACCCGCTGAGATCGGGCAGGCCGTCGATCTTCGGAAACAGCCCGGTCAGCGCGAGCCCGACCCGGGCGCTGGCCCGTGCAAGCCACCGACGCAGTGCGCGCCCCGGCAAGAGCGCCACCAGCAGACATGCCGGTAAGGCAAACAGGAGGCAGACGATCCATACCCACGCCCCCCAGATCCACGCGGAGGCCTGATGCAGGTAGCGTGCAAACTGGACGCTTGCGCCAGAGATGGCAATTCGAAGCAATTGACGCCAGGGCGCGCGCGGCGCGCTATGGATCTCGCCCCGTTCGTACAATTCCCGGCAAGCCGCGCGGCGCAGCTTTCCGCTGGACGTCTTAAGTACCGTGCGCGGCGGCACCAGCACCACTTCGTCGACAGGCATGCCCATCAGGTCGACTGCCAGATGACCGATTTCGGCGCGTAGCCGGCTGCGCGCCTCGTCGTCCTCTTCACGCGTCTCGGCCAGAACGACCAGGCGCTCGGTACCGGATCGCGCATCGGTGGCGGGAAACACTGCGACACCGCCCTTGCGCACGCCGGCCACCCGGCTGATCGCTTCCTCGAGTTCCTGCGGGAACAAGTGCTGGCCGGCGCGAATGATGATGTCCTTGAGGCGTCCGGTTAAATAGAGCTCGCCGGCTGCGATATAGCCCATGTCACCAGTCTTCAGCCATGGACCATCGAACAGGCCCGCCGTGGCCTCGGGGTTGCGGAAGTAACCCGTGGTCGCGCTCGGGCCCCGGAACTGGACATGCCCCAGCGCACGTTCAGGCAACTCGTGTCCGGCTGGATCGGCAATGCGGATCTGATGTCCCGGCAACGGCAGGCCGCTGGAGACCAGCCTGAGCGCCTTGCGCCCCGATCGGTCCGGCGCTCGGGCGATACCCTGGCGCGCGAGCACATCCCGATCGATCTCGTCGATGCACGGGCCCCGCCCCGCTGGCGGGAACGCGAGTCCGACCGAGCATTCGGCAAGGCCGTATACAGGGGCCACCGCAGTACGATCAAAGCCATACCTGGCAAAGCGGGCAGTAAAGTTGTCAATGGTTTCCGGGCTGACCGGCTCAGCACCGTTGTATGCCAGGCGCCATGAACTCAGGTCCAGACCGGCGAGGTCCTTTTCTTCAATTTTGCTCGCGCAGAGCTCATAGGCGAAATTCGGCGCCGCGGACACCGTGCCGCGATGCTGATGAATGGCCCGCAGCCAGGAGGCAGGGCGCGTCAGGAAATCAGTGGGCGACAGCAGCACCAGGCGGAATCCAACCTGCAGGCTGCCCATGCAGGCGCCGATCAGGCCCATGTCGTGGTACAGCGGCAGCCACGACACAAAGACATCGGCCGCGCTAACATGCGCGGCACGCTCCATCGCTCGTAAATTGGCGAGCAGATTGGCATGCGTCAGCACGACTCCTTTTGGGTTGCCTGTGCTGCCAGACGTATATTGCAAAAAGGCAATATCATCCGCTCGCCCGCGCCCTGCGCCGCTCGGGGCATCACCAGCGGCGCCGAGATCGGCGGGCGCCAGGATCTGGCGCAGGGCCGCGCACTGCGCACGCAGCAGGCGTAGCAGGGGCTTGGCCGGTGGCACGGTCACCAGGATCGCAGCCTCGGCATTGGCAAGGATTCCGGCGCTGCGCCGCATGTGGTCCTCGATCTGGGAGAGGCGTGCGGGCGGATAAAGCGGCACGGGGATACACCCCGCATATAGTGCGCCGAAAAAGACGTCGAAGAAATCGCGTCCGGTCGGCAGCATCAGGGCCACCCGGTCACCTGGGGCCAAGCCCTGCCGCGCCAGGCCGCTGGCTACGGCAAGCGCGCCCGCCCGCATTGACGCATAGCTGAGGTTTTCGCCCCCCTGGAAGATGGCGTATACCTCGTCGCCATGGGACGCGGCGTGCCAGTCAATCAGCTCCATGAGCGTGGCGGCACTATCTGGCGGCCGGTTGGCCGCTGCCGTCCTGGCCGCACCAGGCACGACGGGAACCGCGAGCATCGCAGCGGGAATGGCGGCGGCTCCGTGCGCTGTCAGGCGGAGCAGGTCACGAGGCGTTTCGGCGGCCATAAGCGCTTCTTCATTTAACTTGGCGCCAAACTCGTGCTCGATACGCGTCAGCAGCTCCGCGCGCGCCAGGCTGTCCAGGCCGAAATCGCGCTCGAGAGAATGATCAATCCCCAAAGTGCTGACTTCCTGCGCACCGGGCCGCAGCTCAGCCGCCAGGGCGCGAACGAGGCCGAGCAGACGTTGCGCATCGGCAGGCCCGGCTTCGGGTGCACAAGGGGGATTAGGATCGCGCATGTCATTCATTGCATCTTTCCTGCCTGGCAACTCAGAGGCACATTCCGATGGTAGTTGCCTGCCCTTCGGTTGGCGGCCTGAGCAAGACCTTGCCGAGGGCTGACCTGGCCAGGGAGGGCCGGAACTCAACGTAGTGGGGCACCTTGTAGCTGGTCAGCTGCGCGCGGCAATGGGCCAGCACCGCCTCGGCGGAAAGCGCTGGATCGCGCCTGACCACAAGGAGCCTGACTGCCTCGCCAGAGCGTTCGTCCGGGACGCCGATGGCGCAGGCGTCCCGGATACCGGGGTGCTGCATGGCCACATCCTCAACTTCCTTGGGGTAGACCTTGAAGCCGGATACCACGATGACCTCCTTGGAGCGCGCGAGGAAGCGGATACTGCCTCGGGCGTCCATCACACCCATGTCACCGGTGCGCATCCAGCCACCGACGCCGAGGACGCATGCCGTTTCCTCCGGCATGTTCCAGTAGCCCGGCATGACCTGCGGGCCTTGCACGCAGATCTCGCCCGCCTGGCCCGGCGGCAGGTCGTGGCCTGTCTCATCCCGGATGGCGACCCGCGTGGAGGGTAGCGGCATGCCGATGGCCCCGCTGAACGCCACGCCACCCACAGGATTGATACAGACGACCGGTGCAGCCTCGGTCAGGCCATACCCTTCTGTCAGCGGGATGCCGGTGGCCTGGTGCCAATGCAGCGCCACCTCACGCTGCACTGCCATGCCGCCGGCAACCGCCAACTTGAGGTTACCGGCGTTCGCCCGGCAGACCTCCGCGAAACCCGGTGCGTCGAGCAATAGGCGGAACAACGTATTTACACCGCTGATCGCGCTGAAGCGCGTGGTCCGCAGCGTACGCAGCAGCGTGCGGAGATCACGCGGATCGGTAACAAGCACATTGTTTCCACCCCATCGCACGAACGTCAACAAGTTGGCCGTCAGCGCAAAGATGTGATGCAGGGGCAGCGGCGTTACCACAACCTCCTTGCCTGCCTCCAGGGTCGCGCCCAGCCAGGCAGAGATCTGCTCGACATTGGCCACCAGATTCCCGTGCGTGAGAATGGCACCTTTCGGAATCCCGGTCGTGCCGCCCGTGTATTGCAGCAGGGCAACATCCTTCGGGCAAAGGGCGGGTTCGTCTGGCGGATGACGACGACCACGTCGCAGCGCGGCATGGAAGCTGACCGAACCCGGCAGACGCCAGGGCGGCACGCGACGCTGGACCCACTTGACGAGAAAATTGACAAGACGCGCCCGCAATGGAGGGAGAAGATCGCCCACCTGCGTGGTCACGACATGACGCACGGCAGTGGCGCCGAGAACCGCCTGCAAGGTGCGGGCAAAATTTTCCAGGACAACGATCGCGGCCGCGCCTGAATCGGCAAGCTGATGCCGCAACTCGGGCGCCGTGTAGAGCGGGTTGACGTTGACCACCACCATGCCGGCCCGCAGGATTCCGAAGAACACCACGGGGTACTGCAGCAGGTTTGGCAGCATGATCGCCACACGATCACCCCGGTTTAGCCCCAGGCGCTTCAGATATGAGGCAAAGTCGCGCGTCAGGCGATCGAGTTCCGCGTACGTGAGAACAGCTCTCATGTTGGTGAAGGCCGCACGCGTGGCGTATCGTCGGCAACTGTGCGCGAGCATGTCGGCAAGCGAAGCAAAGTGATGGACGTCGACCTCCGCAGGCACGCCTGCGGGATAGTGTTCCACCCAGATGGGTCTCGGTTCGGGAGATGCGGCTTTCACGTACTCTGGCATGTTGCCCCGATGTTCTTGACTTGCCCGCCGGCCTTACCGGCCACCACTGTTCCGCGAAGGGCTTCCATCCGGTGCCATGTGTGCCGCGCGTGTGGCACACGGCGTTCACTCGCCTTCGGGCCGAAGCAGGCTCAACGCGCTGCTGCGGCTTCCAGGTAGGACACGACATCGTCAAGCGTGACGAGCCGGCCGTAGTCTGACTCCGGAATCTCCACTTTCAATTTCTCGTGCAAGATAACCAGGAAGCGGAGCCAGTCCATGGAATCAAGGTCGACCTCCCTGCGCAGCGGACGATCCGGGCGCAGGACCTGCGGCTCGATCTCTGGGGCGATCTCGCGCAACGTGGACAAGACGATGGCGCGAATACTGGCGTTGTTCATCGATCAAGCTCCTCAGGATGTTGCAGCAGTTCCCGCAGATCAGTGAGAAAAAGCGCGCCGCGATGACCGTCGGAGACACGATGATCGGCCGACAGGCTGGCTGTGATCGCTGGCATCACTGTCACTGCACCGTCTTCCGCCCATGGCTGCTCAACGATGCGGCCGAAACCCACCAGGGCCACCTGGGGAGGGTAGATGACCCCAAACACTTGTTCCGCGCCCTGATCCCCGAGATTGGTAATGGTGACGGTAGGCTCGGACAACTCGGCACGCCTGAGGGAACCAGCGCGACAGCGTTTGACCAGGTCGGCCAGTTCCTGCATCAGTTGTGCAACTGGCTTGCTGTCGGCATGCAGCAGCGCCGGCGCCACCAGGCCGCCCTGGCGCAGCGATATCGCGACCCCGACGTGCACGGCCGTTGCGGCGCTGAAGGTACCGTCGCGGAAGAATCCATTCAACTCTGGAAAGCGCTTGAGAGCCACTGCGACGGCTTTGACCAGCAGGACCGCCGGGAGGACGCGCTCGGTCATGCACCGATCGGCATTTTCCCGGGCGAGCCAGGCGAGCGCAGCCCGCAACGGAATCGTCTCTGCGACGTAGTAATGAGGAATCTCGCGCTTGGACCGCGCCATCGCCGCGCCAATTGTCTTGCGGATCTCGGCCGATCGGTCGCCCGGCGTGGCGACGGGCTTGGACGCGGCGTGCTCGACGTCGGCCAGCGTTACCGCGCCACCCGGCCCGGTGCCGGTGAGGGTTTCGACGTCGATCCCGTGTTCCCGTGCGAGCTTGCGCGCGGCCGGGGACACCATGCGTCGACCCCGAGGGCCGCCGGCTCCCGGCTCTGGCACAGGCGCGCGCCGCATGGCGCCTGGTGTTTCGCCAGGCTCAAGGAGAGTCGCCATCAGCGTGCCGACGGGAATCTTGTCTCCCCGCGAAACCAGGAGTTCAGCGACGACACCGTCGTACCACGTCTCCACCTCGATCGCGGCCTTGCTGGTATCGACCACGGCAATGACCTGCCCCTTCTTCACGGTGTCGCCGGGCTGCACGGCCCATTCGAGCAGCGTACCCTCATCCATGTCTGCGCCCAGCGAGGGCAGGCGGAATTCGATCACGTTGTCCTCGCCGGAACGATGCGCCGGTTGCGGGCATTGGAGGTGTTGTGGACTGCCGGCTTGCTCATGCGATCAGCTGGCTGGCGGCGGAGGCAATCTTGTCGGCCTGGGGCAGGGCGGCCTCTTCCATATGCCTGGCATAGGGAATCGGTACCTCCGCGGAGCAGACCCGGGCCACCGGTGCGTCGAGTTCATAGAAGACCTGCTCGACGATGCGCGCCATCACCTCCGCGGCGAGGCCGACACTGCGCCAGCCCTCGTCGACGACCACGGCACGCCGGCATTTCGCGACGGATGCCATGATGGTCGCATCGTCCAGCGGGCGCAGGACGCGCAAATCGAGCACCTCGGCATCGATTCCCTGGGCCGAAAGCAAATCGGCGGCTTGCATCGCCTTGGGCAGGCCGCCACCATACGCGATCAGGGCCACGTCCTTGCCGGGCCGCCTGACCCGTGCGGAGTGGATATCCACGACGGACGCGTCCGGGATTTCGCTTTCCACGTTGTACAAGCCTGCATGCTCGAAAATCAGCACCGGGTCGGGATCGGCCAATGCCGGTGCCAGCATGCGGCGTGCATCCTCGACAGTGGCGGGCGCCAGGACCCTGAGGCCCGGTATCCCGGCATACCAGCCCTCGAAACTGTGGGAATGCTGGGCCGCGACCTGACGGCCCGCCCCGGTGGCCATCCGGATTACCAGCGGTACCGAGAACTGCCCACCCGACATATGGCGGTACAGGGCTGCGGTATTGACGATCTGGTCGAGTGCGAGCAGGCTGAAATTGACGGTCATCACTTCGACGATGGGGCGCATGCCGCCCAGGGCTGCGCCAATGCCGGCGCCGGTGAAGCCGAGTTCCGATAGCGGGGTATCGCGGATGCGTTCGAGGCCAAACTCGGCCAGCAGCCCCTTGGAGACCGCATAACTGCCGCCGTAGCGGCCGACGTCCTCGCCCATCAGGAAGACGCGGGGATCCATGGCAAGCGCCTCGCGCAGGGCTTCGCGCACGGCCTCGCGGTAGCTGAGGCGTATGCTCATGGGCTACCTCCCGCCGGTGAGTACACGTCCTTCAGCAGATCCTCCACCGGTTCCAGGGTACCCGCCTCTGCAAAGGCTTCGGCCCTCGCAACCTCCGCGCCAACGTCGGCGTCCAGCGAGAGAAATTCGTCTTCCGACAGCTTGCCTTCCGCCTTCAGCCGCGCGGTGAACGTATGAATGGGACCGCGTGCCTTCCACGCCTCGACTTCGGCCGCCTGGCGATACAGATCCGGGTCGTACATGGAGTGAGCGCGGAAGCGATAGGTGCGCAGTTCAAGGAACACCGGCCCGCTGCCGCCCCTGATGCTGGCCACGGCATTTCTGGCAGCTTCGCAGACGGCGACTACGTCCATTCCGTCAGCCCCGAAGGCCGGCATCTTGTAGGACGCTGCCTTGGCGCAAAGATCAGTCTGTGACTCATGGCGCTCCAGAGCCGTGCCCATCGCGTAGAGATTGTTTTCGCAGCAGAACAGAAGCGGCAGCTTCCACAAGGCGGCCAGGTTCATCGACTCATGGAACGCGCCTTCGGCGACCGCGCCGTCGCCGAAGAAGCAGGCGGTGACGCGCTGGCTGCCCTGCATTTGCTCGGCGAGCGCAAGGCCCACCGCCAGCGGCAGGCCTGCGCCCACGATGGCGTTGCCCCCGAAAAGCCGGGTGGCGCGGCTAAACAGGTGCATGGAGCCGCCGCGGCCGCGCGCGCAGCCTTCCTGCTTGCCGTACATTTCGGCCATCAGTACGCCCATGTCCATGCCGCGAACCAGCGCATGCCCGTGCTCCCGATAGGTGGCGACCACATTGTCGTCAGGGGCGAGCGCATGGAGAACACCAACGCATACGGCTTCCTCGCCGATGTACAGGTGCAGGAAGCCGCGTATCTTGCCCTCGCCGTAGCGCTGCGCGCAGGTCTCCTCAAGACGGCGAATACGCACCATGTCGCGCAGCAGCGTAAGCGCGAATGCCTTGTCATAGGGCACCGGACCGGCAGGGGGCGGGGGAGCGGGATGCTCGATGTCCATCATGATCCGGTCTCAAGCGTAGAGGTGTCGCCCTCTGGCAGGCCCAGCTCGCGCGCCTTCAGCAATCGGCGCATGATCTTGCCACTGCGCGTCCGTGGCAATTCCGCGAGGAAGGCGATGTCCTTGGGGGCCACCGCCGCGCCGAGGCGGCGCCTGCCATGGCCAAGGAGCTCCAGGCGCAGCGCTTCAGAAGGTTCAAAACCTGAGTTGAGCGATACGAATGCCTTAACCACTTCTCCTGCCACCGGATCCGGCTTGCCGATGACGCCGGCTTCGGCGACGGCCGGGTGCTCCATCAGTGCGCTCTCGACCTCGAAGGGGCCGATCAGGTGTCCGGAAGACTTGATGACGTCGTCAGTGCGGCCGACGAACCAGTAGTAGCCGTCGGCATCGCGGCGCGCCAGGTCGCCGGTCAGGTACCATTCGCCGGCGAAGCACTTGCGGTAGCGCGCTTCGTCGTTGAGATAGGTGCGGAACATCGACGGCCAGCCGCTTCTGAGTGCAAGCTCGCCCTCGATCTCGGGCGTATCGATCAGCTCGGCGCGCCCGTCTTCCTTGCGCCGGACGATGGCCGCATCCACGCCGGGAAGCGGCCTGCCCATCGAGCCAGGCTTGATATCAAAGGCTGGCGTGTTGGCGATCATGATGCCGCCCGTTTCCGTCTGCCACCAGTTGTCGTGAATCGGCAGGCCCAGCACGTTCTTGCCCCACCAGACAGCTTCCGGGTTCAGCGGCTCGCCGACACTGGCGACAAACCGCAGTTGTGGGAAAGCATGCACGCTGGCCGTATCGGCACCCGCCTTCATTAGCATGCGGATCGCGGTCGGCGCCGTATACCAGACCGTCACTCCTTCGTCGTGGAGGATTTCATACCAGCGCTGCGCGTCGAACTCTTCCGGATCCACGATAGACGTGATGCCATGCAGCAAGGGGGCGATGGCACCGTAGGATGTGCCGGTCACCCAGCCCGGATCGGCCGTGCACCAAAAGATGTCGTCCGGATGAAGATCGAGCGCATACCTGCCGGTTGCCCAATGGGTGACTGCCGCGCCATGGACGTGCACCGCCCCCTTTGGCGTGCCGGTCGTGCCGCTGGTGTAATGCAACAGCGCCATGTCTTCGGAAGTGGTGGGCGTGATTGCGCACGTGTCCGTCGCGCTGTGCATCATTGCAGTCAGGTCAAGCGTGCCCGGTATCGTGGTAGGGCCGCCGTCTTCGGCGACCAGCAGAACTTGTTTGAGGCTCGGTATGCGGTCGCGCCATGCGGCGACCTTGCGCATGAAGAGTTCGTCGGTGGTGACCAGCACCGAGCCCTTGCCGAGGTTCAGTCGGGTGGCGATCGGCTCGGGCCCGAATGCCGAGAACAGCGGTGAGACCACGCAGCCGTTCTTCAGCCCGCCGAGCAGGGCGGTATAAAGCTCCGGGATGCGTCCAGCGAGAATGAAGAGCCGATCACCCTTGCCGACGCCGAGTTCGCGTAGCACATTGCAGAAACGATTGGTGAGCCTGGCCAGCTCTGCGTAGGTAACGGCACGCGTTGCCGGTCCGTCCCGGGAAAGAAAGCGGAATGCGACCTTGTTCCCTGCACCGTTGCCCACATGGCGATCCACCGCCTGCCAGGCGATATTCAATCCCCCATCGGGCTGGATGCCGAGGGTCCTGCGGATGGCGTCCCAGGAAAAACCACGACGCTCCGTCTCATAGTCGGCAAAATTTGGCGCAACACGCAGGTCCGCCGCCGTCTTGTGGATGATTCTTGACAGATCCATTTTGGTGCCTGGTCTCCATGGGACCAATATTAGAGCCGGGGCAGGCGACGAAAAGCGGGGCGGCCAGCGCTGCACGGCCAACCGTTACCTGCGCGGGCAAGCCCAGCCCCAAGACCTCGGGATAAGGGCAATGCTGCTGTAGGGAGCGTCTTTCGGTAGTTCCGGCATGTCTCTTCCATCTTTCACCTCGGTGACGCTCATATAGACGAGATCCTCGTCCTCGCTTGCTCGGCGGCTGCAACATGACGCTTGACCGCGATAAAGCTATCGGGACTCACCGACATCGAATCGATGCCGCTTTCGACGAGGAACCCCGCAAACTCCGGATGGTCGCTGGGCGCCTGGCCGCATAAGCCGACATCGGCCCCGGCCTTGTGCGCTTCTCTGATGACGCTACGGATCATCCACTTGACGGCCTCGTCCTGTTCGTCGAACAACTCCGCGAGGTCTGCCGAATCCCGGTCCACGCCGAGCGTGAGCTGAGTCAGGTCATTGCTGCCGATTGAAAAGCCGTCGAAGCGTTTGGCGAACTCGCCCGCCAGGATCACGTTCGACGGGATCTCGCACATGACATATACGTTCAGGCCGGCCTCCCCGCGCACGAGGCCGTTCTCCGCCATGACTTCAAGTACGCGGTCCGCCTCTTTCGCGGAGCGGCAGAACGGAATCATGACGATCACATTGGTGAACCCCATCTCCCTGCGCAGACGGCAAATCGCCTGGCATTCCAACGCGAACCCCTCTCGATAGCGGGGAGAGTAGTATCGCGACGCGCCACGGAATCCAAGCATCGGGTTCTCCTCCCGCGGCTCGAATTCGGCGCCGCCGATCAGATGCGCATACTCGTTGGTCTTGAAGTCGCTCATGCGGACAACTACCGGATGTGGATACTGGAGAGCGGCAATCCGCCCGAGTCCGCGCGCGAGCCGGTCCACGAAGTATTCCGTCTTGCTTTCGTATCCAGCTGTCAAGCCGGCAATCGTCTGCCTGGCCTCATCGTCTTTCAGCGTATCGTATCGGACCAGCGCCATTGGATGGATCTTGATGTGATTACCGATCACGAACTCCATCCGTGCCAGCCCTACGCCATCGGCCGGGATCCGCCACCAGCGGAACGCTGCAGCGGGGTTGGCCAGGTTGAGCATGACCTTGGTTTGCGTCGCCGGGATACTGCCAAAGTCGATTTCCTCGACTTCATAGTCGGCGGTGCCTTCGTAGACAAAGCCCTCACTGCCTTCCGCACAGGATACGGTGACTTCCTGCTCATCGTGCAGCAGATGGGTCGCATTGCCTGTGCCGACGATTGCTGGAAGCCCGAGTTCACGGCTTACGATGGCTGCATGCGAGGTGCGGCCGCCGTGGTCGGTGACGATGGCAGCCGCGCGCCGCATGACGGGGACCCAGTCGGGGTCCGTGGATTGCGTCACGAGGATGGCGCCGTCGACAAAGCGTCCCATCTCGCGTGGGCTCTCGATGACGCAGACCATGCCCGCCGCGACGGCATCGCCAATGCTCACGCCCGATGCCAGCTTGCGGCCGGCCTTCCTGATGTGATAGGTCTTCACCGCGCTCGCCTCGCGTCGCGACTGGACGGTTTCCGGTCTGGCCTGGACGATATATATCTCTCCGCTCTCTCCGTCCTTCGCCCACTCGATGTCCATGGGCTGGCCATAATGGTCTTCGATCATGGTGGCCCAGCGCGACAAGGTGAGAATTTCCGCATCTGCCAGCACGAAGGACGCACGTTCTGCCTTCGAGCTCGGGACATACTTGGTCGGAAGGCGGCTATCGCTCGTGTAGATCATCTTGCGCCGCTTGTCGCCGAGCTTCTTCCCAATGATCGGCGTGAGCGACGGGTCGGACAGAAGCGGCTTGAACACCTCGTACTCGTCCGGTTCGACGGTGCCCTGCACGACGCTCTCGCCCAGACCCCATGCGGCGTTGATCAGGACCGCCTTGTCGAAGCCGGTTTCGGTGTCTATGGAGAACATCACACCGGCGCCGCTCAGGTCGGATCGCACCATGCGTTGGACGCCGACCGACAACGCAACCCTCAGATGATCGAAGCCCTTCGCCTGCCTGTAGCTGATCGCGCGGTCGGTGAAAAGCGAGGCGTAGCAGCGCCGGCAAGCGTCAAGGAGTGCACGATCACCCCGGATATTGAGGAAGGTTTCCTGTTGTCCGGCAAAACTCGCATCCGGCAGATCCTCGGCGGTCGCGCTCGAGCGAACCGCAACGTCCATGTTGACCCGACCGGACCGGTGGTTCAATGCTTCATAAGCCAGACGAATCGCCTCTGCCGTCTCCCTGGGCCATTCGCCGCGGAGGATGATCTGACGAATGGCGGCCCCGGTCTCGACAAGGGACACCTTGCCTTCAGCAAGTTCGCTGAGCATCCTGGACAGTGGCTCCCGCAGGCCATTTGCCTCGATGAAGCGCCAGTATGCATCCGCCGTGACTGCGAACCCAGGTGGAACCTTGACGCCTGCGGGCGCGAGGTTGGCCACCATCTCCCCCAGCGACGCGTTCTTGCCTCCGACGCGAGGAACATCGGCCCGTCTTAATTCTTCGAACCAGACAACCTGCGTATGTTCGTTGGACATGTGCTGCTCCTTCCGGGTGGACTTATGCCGACGCCAAAGCAAAGCCAAGGTTCCGATTGGGACGAGCAACGTCTGGGGAGCTGTCAAGGGTTGGCTGAACAGCGCTAGCGATCGACCTGGATTCACACTAGTGGCGATATGGCGCTGTGGCTTGATCCAACGCAACCGGCTACAAGGCAAGCTTCACCGGCGGCTGCTCTGTGCACTGAAGGCCGCCTTGGTGCGAAACCCGGCAGGTGATGTGTGCGCAATGCGCTGCGCAGGAAGACGCGATGCCGGACCACTACCGCATGCAATTAGCTGACATCGCCGCCGCGCGAGCGCGGATGCAGCGCGGCCAGTACGGCAACTGCATCGATTGCCAGCAGCCGATCCCGTTTTCGCGCCTGCAGGCGTACCCGACCGCGAAGCGCTGCACCGCGTGCCAGCGCCGGCACGAGCATCTTTATGTGTGACAGTCGGGGGGGCAGAAGCGGTCGGCAGGCCACCGAGCCCGGGCGCATCGGCCTGCCGAGGTGCCACAGCGGAAACGAGGCCTGCCGGGCAGTGGCCGGCAGGCTGGCGCTGGCCGGCTAGCGCAGGTCGTACTCACGCATCATTTCGGCTGTGACAGCCTGTACCGTCGCCAGGCATGCCTGCGGAACTGCGGGAAAGGCGTCGATGGTCCAGTTGCAGCCGCCGTTGGCATCTGCGTCGACACGCTGCGGCAACGGGATGTCGCAGTCGCGGCAGGTGTCGCCTAGGTCTGCGTTTTCCTGCAGGCGCCGCAGAATCTCATTGCGGATCTGTTCCGCACTGCCGAGGTTCTTGATCATGTCGGTGTCTCCTGTTGTCTGGTGGTGGCGCTCCGGCCAGGACGCCTAGACCGGCGCGCTGTCATGCGGGGCCCGGGGTGCCCTCACATTTGTTGCAAAGAGCGGCGCCAGCGCTCTGCACATGGCACGGCACCCGTATGGATGAATGTAGGCGCTGCCCCCGGCCATGGGTTGCGCTCCATCAAGCAGCGTCGATGGGGCGTTGCCGGGTGTGAAAGCAAGCGATGCTGGCGCTGCTTTAGATGACGGCCGCAGCCCTGGGGTCACCGCGGCCGGGCGTAGCGCGGCCCGTGAAGCTGCCCGGCGAGGCGATGAAGGCACGCTCGGCTTCGGTCAGTGGCTCCTGGACACGCATCTGCCACGCCAGCACGCCGTCGCCGGCATCCGGAAGCTGCGGCGGGCAGGAACCCTACGGCGCATGTTGGCAAGCTGTACAGGTTGACAATCCTCGAATCGTGTCCATCGGCGTTGTGGCCGAGGGTCCCCGACCGAGGAGAGGCGAATACACGATACGCTGAGGTCGAGAGAGGTCGAGTTGAGCAACCTTATGATATTGAGCAATGAACTCGCTAGCGGTCTTTTGAGTGTATTTTGAGACCCCCTTGGGGGCATTGCATTACACACAAGTTGTGACGACGGGGTTGTAAACCGAGCGAAGAAGGCGTTTACTCGCGGTTTCGAATCGGCGGGTGAGGCAAACAAGTGGTGGCAGCGAGTTGGGCAGAGGCGGAGTTCA